>Ga0209979_1000575_pt1 | contig 47919 bp, 75 predicted proteins | sample AnhtaG_FD_183114 | JGI IMG/M metagenome (GOLD analysis project Ga0209979, IMG submission 183114) | Deep subsurface microbial communities from Anholt, Denmark to uncover new lineages of life (NeLLi) - Anholt_01485 metaG (SPAdes) (version 2) | ecosystem: Environmental > Aquatic > Marine > Oceanic... | reverse complement strand
AACGCGTGAAGCGGTTTCGCCCATATTGTAGGTTGGGTCACAAAGAGAAGCTTGAGGATGGAAAGGAGAGATACCGTATCGCAGACTCTCGGCTGACTATTCCTAACTTCATCCCAAAAGACAGCCCGAACGGGAAAACAAGATGCGCTGTCATCCACGATATGAAGAACAGATGAAACGCGAGCGTAGCAGAAAGAGCAATTACGCCAAGCGAAAGAAGGCATTAGAAAGTGAGATACAGAGCATTGATCCGAATTCACCACTCTTTGACCTTGACACCAAAAAGATGGATTTTATGACAAACTTGCGCACCTTTCTGACGAACTGCCACCGGTTTACCATGAAGGCAATGGGTGAGACATACATGACAATGACTTTCAACTCGGCAGCAGATATCTTCTACTCACAAGGCGGGAAGATACATCTTCTAGATGATGGTGTTCTCAGCGTAAGTTTCGACCCATTCGCAAGGAAACATCAGAAGGCAGCTTTGAACGCTTGCCAGAAATTGAACGAATTGAAGATCAAATCACCAGAAGGATGGACATATAATTTTAGCGTTAAAAAGTGTCAGTTCTAATGGCGAAAATCTTCTAACTTAAACAACTCCTGACTTGATGCAACACCGGATACTAAAAATAAAAAAATAATTCCTAAAACAAGTGTTTTCTTTTGTGTAGTTTTCTTCATATCTATTTATCCCCCAATATGTCTTTGAATAAGACAATTCAATTTAAATGTTTGCAAGAAAATAAAAACTATAAAAAGAAGGTTTATCTATAATGTTTTTCGTAGAAATCTTTAATTTCTTCTTCTGTTGGTATCTTGCAGTTTTTCCAGATGTTAATAATATCTTTTAGCTTTTCTTCACCCACTTGCCCTTTGAATAAATCCTGTAAAAACTCTGTACGTTCCCGTATGTCTCTCTCGATAAATTCAAGGTACTGCTTTGGCGTGTAGTAATTTAATGGATTAAACCGTTTCCCAAAATCTTTCATGTCATGTTTTTCCTCAAGCTCCCTTGGATCAGGTATGAGATAACCAAATACCGGGTGTTTTATCCAGTTTTCAATCTTTCTATGTTCAACAAGATATATCAACCGCTTCGAGTCAGCGACCTTGATTTTCTCACCATGGCCCAAATATTTTATCTCACCAAGTTCATTTCGCAGTATCTCACCAGTTTCCTTATCTTTCTTTGGTATAGGCTTTCCGTTCTCATCTAATTTTTTAATCTGTTTTCCATCTAAATCATATTCTCCAACAAATCCAGCGTTATTAATGAAAAACACGAGTTTACCATCAACATCTAAACCCATATCGGTATACATCTTACGCTTCAATAATGCCTGATGCGACTGCTCTCTTGCCATAAAATCTGTTGCAGCATAAGAACGCACTCTTGTTCCAGGTTTTTGTGCAGAAATTGCCGACGTGATAATACTTTCACAAGCGCTATCAAGGGCGAAAGCCATCACCGGGTCAACAACCCTAAAAATGGGCTCTAGGATATCATATTTTTTATAACTCAGAGCTTCAGATTTCAAATATTTCTCTCTACCGCTTCCCCAATCAGGATTTAATCCACTAAATAAGAAGATGAATCTACCATTGGTGGTTCCACTTTTCTCATATTTTGTACATTGCAAAGAACCTATCAACTCTCCAGGTATTTTCTGTGGAACTTTTACTTTGAAGCCGTTTATCTCTTTTAACTTATATTCTACTCCCTCACAGTCGATGTTCATTGCAAGAACAACGGGTCTTTTCCCTTCCTTCCCTATTTTACATGATTTCATAAGCCCCGGATACTCGGGGCTAAATCGTGTTAATCCTTCAGACTTTGCAAAACTAGCTGCCTCAAGACCAATTAACTTCACCTCAGTAATTTTACCATTATTATGGATTGGTTTTCCAAGACATGCATCATCTTGTTCCAAAAATGGCCCCACAGTTAGGGTAGTCTTCCCAGTACCACTTAAACCCTTGAGAACACGATCAGATGTACAACCAGCATGATACGTAATCAGTCCATCAAATTCTGCTTTATTCCAAACCATGGTAAGATTAGGTTTTTTAAAGGCGCCACCGAAATAATCAACACCAAGACTAAGAACCCGTCGAATGTTTTTATCCATCTCAGTGAGATCATAAAGTGTTATAGGGACATTGGGATCATACTCCGGCCAAGCATCCTGAATCTCCCGAACATATTTATCGGGAAGTTTTTCTTGTATTACATAGTTCCAACAATCAATATGCATATCTTCCTTTGGTGGAAAAACCATTAGTTTTCCCATCCACGCTATATATGCATTATGTAAATTTTTTATGCTGAACGTGATGCACAGTCCAATCTCATACCCAGATTCTCCTTGAATTCCTTCCTGAACAATGAGCCTTGGATTCTCATCTGTTAGGTATTTCATAGTGACTTCATAGATTTTTTTTCCAATTTTTGTATCAAATTTTTTTTGTTTTTTACCAAGCTTATACTTTTTGGGAACCATATAGAATGCTCTATCTGGACGACGTCCAGGCTGTGTTGATCCGAAAAGATACTGACCATCTCTTGTAAACACATAATACGGTTTTAGAGATTCTATAAAAAAGGCATCATCTGGATTATGGACTACGTTTTCTTGTAATACGCTCACGTTTGGTTCTATGGAAAACATCTTTGACATAATGCCCACAGCTGAAACCAACCCTGTAATAGCCGACCCTTATATAAATAAATTTGAAGATGATAGAATTTTTTGTTTCAATTTCTAATAGGTAAAAACAGAACTTCAAAGTATCAAAAACAATCTAAGATTCTAAACAGTAATATCTTAAAGACAATAGAGGAGAAAACTGAAAAAATCAATATATTTATGTAGCCAATTATAATAACTCATTTTTGTGTTAGGCTTGATTTTTCAATAATTTTTCACATACCAGATAAATAGTATTTTTTAAGAATTTGCTTGTGTTTTCTACAAAACCTCCCATCTATTTGTGCATTTAAAACTTCTTCCTGCCAATGGGCATTATAAAGTCTACAGTTTTTCTCTTCGCAAAAAGGTTCAAAGGTTAAATGATAGAAAACTGATTGCATGACATATCCCTTCATAATTTCTGTCAACCTAGGATCATCATAATCAATGAATCTCCCATAAAATTCTTCTTTAAATACTTCAGGCGGTATCTCCAACGTTGAATATTTTTGTTTAAGATAATAATATTCTTTTGGTTTTGCAGGTGCTTCTACAATGCCAGTCGTTGAAATAATAGATGGATACCCACAAATTATCACTCTTGCATGATATCTACCATCATTTTCTTCAAACGTACCAAATAACCGGTTGGTAAATACAATGTGTAGACTATTAAAATCTAATTCTTCTTTAGGTATTAAACCCCGGAATACTTGATCAAACTGATAGCCGTCATACAAAATACCTGTTAGTTTCTTCTCAGGATTTTCTATCAATTGTTCCTCAAATCTGATTTCACCAAGCAACGGTGTAAAATTATTCTTAGGACTATTGATATTTCTTACCTTACATTGCACGATCTTTTCTGCAAATTCTTCTAACTCTTTTGGATCTATATGAAAAGTGATAAACTCTTTTCGTATCTTAATGTTGATTTTTCCAAGTTGAGTTATTAGATACTTCTTAATTTCCTTTAGAATAAGGGTTTTTGATGAAGGATCATCATAAAGAAAAATAGTTTGAGGAAGATTATTATTTCCCTTTAAGCATTTCATAAGCTGCCTTGCCGCCTTTTCTACCAGAAAGTAACATCGCACCAAATGTTGGCCCCATTCTCGGAAGTCCATAGGTGGTAGATACTGCCATACCAACTGCAATCAATCCTGGATGTACTTCCCCTGTATGTTCAACCACTAGATCTTCTGATTTTTCGACCCACATACCACCAAAACCAGGTGTTTTAATAGCTCCCCTCTCCTCAAGTTTTTTCACAACAACAGCATCATGACCCGTTGCATCAATTATCACTTTTGCTTCAAGTGCCACTGGATCAACACAGGTGATTTCTCGGGGGAGTGCAGAAACAGGTGTCCAATTAACAACAACTCCTCCAACTCTGTTTTTCTCTCTAAATACAATGTCATCAAACCGGGTCATATTTAGTATTTTTGCACCTGCATCACACGTTGCCGCAATGAGTTTTGAGCAAACATGAGGCCCACTTGTGACATAGAGGTTTTTTGTAAATTCCTTATAGGGGACATGTAGCTCATCTAGAATTTTTTGTCCTGGCGCCCTCACGGTGATGGTATTCATAAGATATCCTCCAACCCAGAATCCTCCGCCAAGATAGTTATTTCTTTCAATGATGAGAACTTTTACTTTTTTATTTGCAAGTTCTTTAGCAGCCATAAGTCCACTTGGTCCACCACCAATTATTATGACATCGGTTTTTGTATATTTTTTTAGATCTTCTGCAAATTCACTGACTATTGCATTTGTAATTTGACTTTCAGTTGCTGATTTAAACAATTTCATTTCCTCCCAATTTTAACTTAACAATTGTTAAACATATAGCTTGATTGCTATATAGAATTTATGGTTTAAATCTCATATAAACTGTTTATGAATATATTTTATCCTAAATTTAAAATAAATCTATTATGAGTCACATGGTAAAAAATTATTAAATCAAAAACATAATTTATAACTGTAATCAACACAATCTTTTTCATGTATCTCTCATCTATGTCAGGCCAATCTATTCATCATTTATCTATAAAGTCATCTTTATACAAATGTCGTGAATTATGATTTAACCGATGACCTTTACTTATAATCATAATTATTATCTCTTAATCAGACGTACCAAATATTAAGTTAGAACATATACGCCTTACCCTCCAAATCAGAGATTTTTATAACAACATCATCTCCATCGATTTCTCCAGGTAAATAACTCGGCCAGCAACCGCCACCACGATTTTCAGTGCCAAGACCTGAAACTGCATATTCATTACCGCAATTGATACAATGCATAACATCACCAATATGCGCGTATCCTTTTTTAGCACCATAGCAAACATCACAAGCATCAAAAGCAACACGAATTTCTCCATCTGCGCCTTTCACAACAAAATATTTGACAGTTATACCATCAACATCATATGAATAGAATTTAGCTTCATCACCTATTTCTGATATGGGAATTCTAACTTCTATATCAGTTTGAGATGGTGGTGGTTCAGTGTCCGTATCTTTTGTAATATCATTTCCACTCATTGATAATGCAACAAAAATAGCTATACTTATTATAGCTATTAACACCACCGAGACTATCAACATTGTTTTACTTCTTCTTCTCTTACGCTCAAGTTCTAATTTTCTTCTTTCAGCTCTCTTTAATTCTTTCTTTCTTTTTTTACTCATATTTTCACCTCTTTAACAATTTGAGTCTTCACTAATTTTTCCATCTATTAATTTTATTAGTCTATCTCCTAATCTTCCAATATTTGGATTATGGGTTACTAAAACAATTGTATGACCTTCCTTACGCAATTCTTTAATGAGATTCAGTACAATATCACCGTTTTTCTGATCTAAATTTCCGGTTGGTTCATCAGCCAACAAGATATTAGGTTCATTAATTAATGCCCTTGCTATACATACACGCTGTTGTTCTCCTCCAGATAAATGCGCTGGAACATGAGTCAGTCTATGCCCCAATCCCACTCTTTTCAACGCTTCAATAGCCTCACTTTCATCTACAATGCTATGATAATACTGTGCCATCATAACATTCTCAAGTGCAGTCAGATAAGGAATAAGATGATACTGTTGAAAAATCAAACCAATATTTTCTCTTCTGAATCTTGTAAGTTGATTGCGATTTAATTTTGTAATTTCTGTACCATTAATATGAATGGTTCCATTGGATGGTAAATCAAGGCATCCGATAAGATTTAATAGTGTTGTCTTTCCAGAGCCTGATGGCCCCATAATTGATGTCCATGCTCCTTTCATCATTGAAACAGTCATATTATTAATTGGACGGGTATCTTTATCGTATTGTTTAATAAGCCCTTTTATTCTGATTATTTCATTAGTCATATATTTATTCACCTCTCAATACAATTGCAGGTTCAACCTTTGTAGCTCTTCTAACAGGTAAAGCACTTGCGAGAAGAGATATACCAATAGAAATTCCAATTGCTATTGGAAGAATTTCTAACCGTGGTGTAATCGATGTATCAAACACACTTAATCCAATAATTTGAGCAAGAATATTTCCAATGATATATCCAAGGATACCACCAATGCCACCAATTATTGCTGCCTCAGATAGGAATAAAGCAACAATCTTTTTATCTTCAGCACCAACACTTTTCATCAGTCCTATCTCTTTTTGCCGTTCTATAACTGATGTAGTCATCGTTGTCATTACTCCAAGAGCAGATGCAAGCAAAGCAACAATTGTAATAAGAAACATCATATCTTCAATTTTACCTAGAATGCCCATTTCTGCACTCACAAGTTGTTTAACAGTTCTTGCCTCAGCATATGGCATTTTTTCTTCAATTTCTTGTGCAAACGTATCAACAGGACATGCATTACATAATGCAGATACTTGTACCATATGTACTTTGTTTGCTCGATTGGTTAGATCTTGTGCTACCTGTAAATTCACAAAAATCTGGTTGTCCTCATTTCCATCTGTTTGTACAATACCGGCAACTGTTAGATTATAAATTGTTTCATTTGTTAAATCTTCATAGTTGTTATTGTATCTAATTGAAAACGTATCACCTATCTCAAGGTTTAATTTCTCTGCAACATTTATTCCAACCATACAACTTTCAGTATCGTTTTGATCTTCAATCCAATCTCCCTTAGGTTCCCACCAAGGACTGATTTGTTCTATCCCTGTATTAAATGTAGATAAAGCATCTCCAGGATAAGGTTCAATAATTTCAACATCATTATTAAAATAAGTACCAGCTAATACTACATTCTGTTCATTTAGACCTTCGCCAACACTGACTACTTGGTATAAAAATGGAGCAAAGCCTAGTACATTATTTCTCCAATAAATTGTTTTAATTTTCCACAAATCACTTTCATTTATGTATCTTTGTTCTGTCACAGACCCGAAGTCAACCCCTGGAAAACCAACTTCAATAGTATCTGATTTTGGAACAACCATAAGATTAGCACCATACTTTCTAAACTCATAGCCGACTTTTTCACTGACATCGAAAGAGACACTCAATAACGCTGTTGCTATTGCCGCTCCCATTATTACCGAAATGACTGCAATAGCAATTCTTGACTTTCGTTTTGATAATGATTTTCGTAATATTCGGATGAACATTGTTTACACCTGCTGTAAACAAATATATTGTTCTGCGGAGTATAAATACTTTACGGCTAATGTAAACAAAATGATAACAGATATACCACAAGATTAATATACTATCTTTTGCACTATATAATTTGTAATGGTAAAAATTGAAAGAATCAGTCTTGATAAAAAAGGATTGATAAAATTTTTCAGCCCAAATGAAGCAAGAATTTTAGAACTTCTCTGGAAGAAAATGGAGTTGACATCAGTCGAGATTCATGATGAATTTAATGATTTATCATTACCTTGTATAGGAGGTACATTAGATAGATTAGTAAAATCTGGTTTTGTAAAAAGAAAAATAGATGAAAATGGAAATCGAATAAGATATATTTATTCTCCTGTAGGAAATCGAGAGAAAGTGGGGCTTAAGATTTCTGAAAAGATAATAGAAAGCCTTGTTGATACATTTGGCTCTTCAACAATTGATACAATTGGTAAAATCAGTAGAAGAAGGAAATAAACATGAACACTATACAATGTTATTTAAGTTGTCTTGTCGAATCTGGTTTAATATATCCTTTTGTGGGCTTACTAGGAGTAACTATCACTTGTCTTTTCGTTTTTCTCATTAATCGAAAATATGGATCACTTCTTGGTAGTCAAACGTTTATGACAATTACAATTACACTAAGTCTTTTCTCAATGCAATGTGATATGTTTCAGTGGCTATGGATATATCTTGGCATTATTTTTATAGGAACATTGATAATAAGTATAGTAAAACATTATATCACCTTACAAATTAGCTACGATATTTGCAAACCTTCACCATTTATCTCTAAACTTAAACGACAATTTAAAGTTCCTATCTATCTACTAGATACTCAGAAAATAAAGGCATTTGCTTATCAAAAAAAGATTTATCTTTCAATCGGATTATTAGAGCGGCTTAATAATAATGAGATAAAGGCTGTGGTTGCTCATGAAAAATATCATTTATACCATAGTCCAAATAAAATTCTATCTTCATTTTTAGCACTTACTTCATTGACTTTTCTACGATATGGTGATGAATACAATGCAGATCGATACGCTGCAAAAACTACAGGCATCCACAATCTTATTAATGCACTTAAAAAATTAGAGATTAGAGATTATAATAAGCGCATAAGGAAGCTATATTATTAAATTTTAAAGTAACATCCTATGGTTTTTATACAATTATTTATGGAAAAATTTAATGGAGTTTATTCTATTACGCCTCATAGGTATTAATTTATGATTTTCTAAGAAATAGGGTTTAAATCAATATATCTTAACAATCGTTAAGTTCTTATAAGTGAATTCCTATTTAGTATTTATGGTGAAGAACATGTATGAATATATTGTTTGGAATGTTTTACCTTCAACACGGAAAGAATTTGCTCGAAGTCCGATGAGAAATTATAGTAGAGAAGGAGAGGAAGAATGTCTAAAATAGCGGAAGATATTACCCAACTTATTGGCAATACTCCTCTTATTAAATTATCGCGAATCAGCCAGGGACTTCCAACTACTCTCATTGCCAAGCTCGAGTCTTTTAACCCATGTTCCAGTGTCAAGGATAGAATCGGGTTGAGCATGATCGAATCGGCTAAGCGGGAAGGAGTAATCAATAAAGACACAATAATCATTGAGCCGACAAGTGGCAATACAGGAATTGCCTTAGCATTTGTATGTGCTGCAAAAGGATATAAATTGACATTGACCATGCCTGATACAATGAGTATCGAGCGGCGTAAGCTGCTAAAAATTTTTGGTGCTGAGCTGATTCTGACCCCTGGAACTAAGGGGATGCCAGGGGCAATTAAAAAGGCTGAAGAGATTGCTTCTTCAAATGAAAACTACTTCATGCCCCAACAATTCAAAAACCCAGCTAATCCCTATATCCATCGAAAGACTACAGCAGAAGAAATCTGGAATGACACTGATGGAAAAGTGGATATTTTAGTTGCTGGTATAGGAACTGGCGGGACGATTACAGGTGTAGCAGAGGTTATTAAAAAGCGTAAACCCTCTTTCAAAGCAATAGCAGTGGAGCCTATTGATTCACCCGTGCTTTCAGGTGGTAAACCGGGACCTCATAAAATCCAGGGTATAGGAGCAGGATTTGTCCCTGATGTCCTTCGTATGGATCTCGTTGACGAGGTTATTCAGGTTCAGCATGAGGATGCTGGTATTATGGCTCGAAGGCTTGCTCGTGAAGAAGGCATTCTTGTTGGTATTTCAGCAGGAGCGGCTCTTCAGGCTGCCCTGTTAGTAGCAAAAAAACCCGGGAATGAAAACAAGATGATTGTTGTTGTGATTCCTGATACGGGAGAGCGGTATCTAAGCACATGGCTCTTTGAGGAATGAAAAATGAAGGAACAGAACAACCATACAAACCATTTGGATGAAAAAAATGACACGTCTCCTGGAATAGAACCAGGCATGCTGGAAACGGTTGTAAAACAGCTATGTAAAAGAAATGGTGATGCGTCTCAATTTATTCAAAAGGAAAGACAGTATCATTCACTTCCTTCCCGTGTTGTTATCGACGACGTTATCGAAGCACTCAGATCGATTCTCTTTCCTGGATACTTCGGTACTTCTGAGTTGACTCTGGATACCTTGCATTTCTACGTCGGCTCCACTTTGGACAGGGTTTTTCGAACATTGAAAGATCAGATTAAACGTGGATTGTGCTTTGTATGTGAAGAGTATCCAGTAGTAGATCGCTGCCTAGAGTGTGATGAACAGGCATTATCGATTACAAAGTCTTTTCTCGCAAGCCTTCCTTCTGTTCGACGACTGCTGTTGACTGATGTGAAGGCTGCCTATGAAGGTGATCCTGCAGCAACAAGCTCATATGAGACCATATTTTGTTATCCAGGTGTCTTAGCTATTACAAGTTACCGTCTTGCACATGAACTTCATGTGCTTGGAGTTCCACTTATTCCGAGGATAATCACTGAACATGCCCACAATATCACAGGAATAGATATTCATCCTGGAGCTGTTATTGGTGAAAGCTTTTTCATTGATCATGGGACTGGGGTAGTCATTGGAGAGACGTGCATCCTTGGTAAAAACGTTCGGATCTATCAGGGGGTAACTCTCGGCGCTAAAAGTTTTCCTCTTGATGACAAGGGAAAGCCTATAAAAGGTATCGAGAGGCATCCTATAATTGAGGATGATGTGATTATCTACTCTGGGGCGACTATTCTTGGCCGTGTGACGATCGGAAAAGGTTCTGTGATCGGAGGGAATGTCTGGCTAACCCATAGTGTACCGCCGGGAAGTCAAATCACACAGGTAGGTGCTCGTGAAGAGGTTTTTCAAAATGGGGAAGGGATATAATGAACCCCCCATGTGAGTACATTATTTGGCATATTTTACCTGCGATCCGAAAAGAATTTGCCAAAAGCCTGATGAAAAATTATGGATTAAATCAAAGACAAATCGCTGAAATACTTGAGATATCTCCCGCAGCAGTATGTCAATATTTCTCCAATAAACGAGGAGGAGCAAACATAGAAAATGCGAAAATACTGAATGAAATTGATAATTCCGCAAGAATTATCTTTGAAAATGGTTCTACAAAGTTAATCGATGAAACATGTAGAATTTGTAAACTTTTTAAATCTAAAGAAAACATTAATGGTATAGATTATGTCATTAAATGATAGATACAGCAGACAGACTCTATTAAAAAAAATAACAGAAGAGGGTCAGGAGAAACTAGCAAAAAGCCATGTCGTAATCATTGGCTGTGGAGCTCTAGGCGCCACCATTGCAAATAATCTTGCAAGAAGCGGTATCGGCTATATTAAAATCGTGGATAGAGATATTGTAGAACTTAATAATCTTCAAAGACAGAATCTTTTTGATGAAGAAGATATTGGGTTTCCAAAGGCTTCAGCTGCTGTAAAGAAACTTAAGAAAATTAATTCAGAAATTATAATTGAATCTGTTGTTGATGATGTAAACCTTGGTAATATTGAAAGCATCATCAAAAACATGGATGTAGTTATCGATGGAACAGATAACATGCTCATTCGGTTTTTAATGAACGATGCATGCATAAAACATAGGATTCCTTGGGTTTATGGTGGGGCAATAGAAACCCATGGGATGACTATGAACATCGTTCCAGATAAAACACCATGTTTTAGATGTATAGTTCAAGACATCCCAGATGCAGGATCGTTACCAACTTGTGATACTGTTGGAGTATTAAATTCAATACCTAGCATTATCGCATCGATAGAAAGCACCGAGGCTATTAAGATTCTTTTAAACAAAGACATTAACCGGGATTTTTTAATGTATGATGTATGGGGTCATGATTTTCATAAAATAAAAATCAAAAAAAGAAAAGATTGCAAATGTTGTGTTCAACATAATTTTGAGTTTTTAAATGCAAAAAAGATGGAAACAGCAATTTCGTTATGCGGATCTGGTGCTATTCAGATCACGCCTGCTACAAATATGAAGATTTCATTTGAAGAATTAGGAAAAAAATTACAGAAATCAGGCGACGTGCATATCCATGAAGTTGTCCTTAGATTTAGAATTCCAGGGTATGAATTAAATATCTTCAGTAATGGCAGAGCAATTATTATAGGTACTAATGACAAAAAAATTGCAAAATCGCTTTATGCAAAATATGTAGGTATCTAACCGTTAACAGGAAAACTTGGTGATTGTATGTCTGAAAATTCAAGTGAACCGATCAAAGCTATTGGGTTGCTCTCTGGTGGTCTGGATAGCACTCTTGCTGTTAAACTTATGATTGAACTAGACATTGATGTTACTGTTTTTAATTTAGTTACTCCTTTTTGTACCTGCACTCGTAAAGGTTGTACACATGAAGCTGGTCGTGTAGCAAGCCAATTAGGAATTCCTATAAAACTAACTTCTGCAGGAATTGAATATATTGAGATGGTAAAGAATCCTAAACATGGCTATGGTAAGAATATGAATCCATGTATTGATTGTAGAGTTTTTATTTTTAAAAAGGCGAAAGAATATATGGAGGAAATTGGCGCAAAATTTATTTTTACAGGTGAAGTACTTGGTCAAAGACCAATGTCGCAGCATAAAAGGGCTTTAAAACTTATTGAGCAGGAATCTGGTCTTGAGAACCTTGTTGTTAGACCTCTTTCTGCGAGGTTACTCGAACCTACTATTCCTGAGGAAAAACGGTGGATTGATAGAGATAAACTCTTATCAATTCAGGGGAGAAGACGCCTTCCTCAAATGGAACTTGCTGAAGAATTTGGAATTAAAGATTATCCGTGTCCTGCTGGAGGATGTCGACTTACTGATCCTGGTTTTGCAAAAAGATTGAAAGAATCATTTGATCATGGAGAATATACAATTAGTGAGATACAACTATTGAAATATGGTAGGCATTTCAGATTAGATAGCGGTGCAAAGGTTGTAGTTGGAAGAAACGAAGAAGAAAATAAAGCCCTATTAAAATTTTTCAATAACAATGATGTACTTATGGAGGTAGTAGGAGTTGGTAGCCCTACGGTTCTTTTGAAAAAACGTAAAATTAGAGACGATGTTAAAAAAGCTGCATCTTTGTGTATCCGTTATAGTGATTTAGATAACGAAGAAAATGCTAATTTAAGAATCAAATATGGTAAAGAACGAGAAGAAATAGTTAAAATATCCTCTTTATGAAGAGAGACTAAATCACTTAAAGGCCTCAATATGTAAACTTTCAAGAGGGATTCCCTGATATTGAATCTCACTGATTTGCATATCTTCTGATATAATCTTGTAATTTAAACCAGCATCTTTAATGATTTTTAGATACTCCTCTTTTAATAGTGCTCCACCTACACATCCAGCTACTAGATCATCATCGTTTCTTTGTTCCTCAGAAAGCTCTTCGAGCAGGACAATGTCTGAAACATACATTCTTCCATTATTTTTCAATACTCTAGATGCCTCTTGAAAAACCTTCAATTTATCTGGAGCAAGATTAATCACACAATTACTAATGATAATATCAATAGAATTATCTTCAATCGGTAAATTTTCTATATCTCCAAATCTGAATTCAACATTTTTATAGCCATATTTTTCTGCGTTTTCTTTTGCTTTTTCAATCATCTCTTCAGTCATATCCACGCCGATTACTTTACCTGAAGAGCCTACTTTTTTTGCAGCAAGAAAACAATCAAATCCAGCACCTGAACCTAAATCAAGAACAATGTCACCTTCTTTTATCTCACCAAGTGCTGTCGGGTTCCCACATCCAAGACCAAGATTCGCATCAGGAACAGCCTTCATTTCATCATCTGAATACCCTATTGCCTCTGAAATCTGCTCACTATCTAACGTTCCAGTATATCCACAGCTACAGCAACTCTTTTGTCCAGTGGCAATTTTGCTATAATGATTTTTTACAATCTTTTTTGTCTTTTCTTTCTTCAATTAATTACCTCGTTAATTAAGTTTTTAACATGGTTTTTAATCTGATTTTCATTCATTTCTATGATTTTATCATTGTCAGAAGCATCTTAAATTTTGTTATTGCCTTCAAAGCATGTGGCTTATTGGCTGGCATGAGAACCATCTCACCCGTTCCTAAATGAAAAGACTTACCGGAGATAACAATTTCTGCTTCACCATCAAGAAGGTAAACCAACGCATCGAACGGTGCGGTATGCTCACTTAGTCCTTGTCCTACGTCAAAAGCAAACAACGTAATCGTCCCTGTTTCTTTATTGAGCAATGTCCTACTTACAATAGATCCTTCTTGATAATCTATCAACTCATTCAATCTTACTACTTTCGATATAGGTAGATATGTTTTTTCTTCATTGTGTTCCATTGGTTCGCCCTCTCTGTTTTGGGTTTACTTCTTTTTGAGATAATACATTATACGTTAAACATAGTTATTTGACTATGTCTATGTACACTTTTCTATTTCGCGGTCCATCTCCTTCATAAAAAAATATATGCTGCCATGTCCCGAGCATCAGTTTTTTATTTTTTATAATAACAGTCACCGATGATCCTAAAATACTTGCTTTAATATGTGCATCGCTATTTCCCTCCATATGCATGTAGTCTGCATTTTCTGGTACAAGTTTTTTTAATGTCTCAATAATGTCTCGTTGCACACTTGGATCAGCACCTTCATTAATGGTGATACCTGCCGTTGTATGCGGCACATAAACAAAGAGATGACCCTCCATCAGATTCTCCTCATCTATCAGTTTTTGAATGTCATAAGTTATATCAATCATTTCATTTCTTTTTTTAGAAGAAACGCTTATCTCCCACATAACAATGAATCAGTATCAAGATATTTAAACTATTTTTCTTAGGAAAACATTCTTGAGTAGTTGAGATGTACAACATAATACAAAACAATGTTTAAATACAAAGTATAGATTTTCGTATTCATGGATGATATTTCAATAATAGAATATGAAGAAGTGGATTTGTCAAATTCAATGCTTATTGTTGCGTTTCCTACAGTTGGACTTATCAGCTCAATAGCAGGACATTATATTATCGACTCATTAAAACTTGACTCTATTGGAACAATTACTTCCAATCAATTCATGCCAGCAACAATTATTCATAAATCAATTCCTTCGCCACCAGTCCGAATCTATGCAGGAAAAAAGAAATGCGGACCAAACGACTCCTGTAATACACTTGCTATCATTATTTCAGAGTTTATGCCCTCACCTGACATCATAAAACCATTAGTTGATAAAATCCTTATGTGGGCGGAAAAGAAAGGATGTGAGATAATCCTCTCACTTGAAGGAACGCATGCAATTGGTGACAGGAGTAAAAAATCCAAGGTTTTTGGTATTGGGACAACTCCTGAAATGAAAAAAACGTTGAAGAATTTTAAAATCGATCAAACACAAGAGGGAATGATAACTGGTGTCACAGGCGTTCTTCTCTATCAAGGACTACTGAACAAAAAAAATGTACTTTGTCTTCTTGCTGAAACACAGGCGAACTATCCTGATTCAAGAGCAGCAGCATCACTATTGGAAAAACTGGATAAGATGCTTCCCGCTATAAAAATTGATCCGAAACCACTCTATAAAGCTGCAAAACAAATCGAGGATAAAATATTACAATCAATAGAACAATCAAAACCAACTGCCCCGTCATTACAGCCGGTTCCTTATTCGATGTACAGATAAACACTAGTCCTCAGATCTATACGTATTTAAAAGATTTTTTTATAAAGATTTTATAAAGAGTGTTAATTTTAGTTAATCATAATAGAAAGTATTATTAACAATTGTTAACTATATTATATTAGTATGTCTAAAAACCATTTAGATGAAAATAATTTAAAGCAAAATCTCATAGAGACTTTCGAGGATGTAAAAGAAGTGGTGCGTAAGAGTGAAGGCCGTTCTCGTGCTGGTCTAATGCTGGGCTTACAAGAATTAGGTTCTTCATTAAATGGATTCATTGGAGCTTATTATCCGGCATCTTCTAATATTATTGTGATGAATAAAACACCACTTCGACGTATCATTGACACAAATCCAAAACTGTTTGACCCATACGTATTTCATGTCCTATTACACGAATACATACATTCTCTTGGATTCCTCGATGAAAGAACAACGGAACTTAAAACCTATGAAATTAGTAAAGAACATTTTGGTGAAGATCATATTATTACTCAGTTATCCACAAATATGAGAAAATTCTTCCCCAATCTAGTATATCCAGTTTATGGATGGTTACCATCTAGGAATGTTCCAACAATAGAAATAGTTCATGGATTTGATCGTTCAAATACAAGCAATTACATCACATAAAATACCATTTTAATAAAGCATACTAAAAAGCCAAACCATCACAGGTATGGTTATAAGTGATAAAATAAAGCTTGAAACAATAAATTGATTAACAATAGCTCGATCTCCACCAGAACGTTCGGTTACTAGTGGCACTGCTGTAACTGGTGGAACAGCACCCTGAATCAGAATAATCAGGGCAATGTGATATGAAGGCTTTATTAGAAATAAAATACTAAGAAATATTAAAGGAAAAAGAATATTTTTTACAACTACAAATTTTACAATTTCTATACTTTGTATCTTTCCTTTTTTATGGAAATCGACATAGATATTACCACCTAGGATGATCATTATTAATGGTATCGTCATACCACCTAGCAGACTAAAAATTGAAATTATAAAACCTGGTATTACATCTTGAATACCTACGAGTCTGATTAATACAGCTATTATAGTAACGATAAGAACAGGATGAATTATTTTTCTCCAATTCAGATTCCATGACCCTTTTTTCTCAAAGAAAAATTGATATGTGCTGAAAAAGAAAGCTGCATAAAAAACCGTAAACAAAAATAATGAAACAATATAAGATGAATCATTACCAAACATTCCGGCAAGTATTGCAAGTGGAAAGAATATCCCATTTTGAAAAAATAAACTTATTGAAAACTCTCGACGGAAATTTTTCTTAGAGACAAAACTAAATATTAAAGTTAATCCTGCAGCAATTATTGTGAAAAAACACCACCACAATGGTAGTTGCCACCAATCAGAAGAATCAATTGGAGAAAAGTTCTGAATTATATTTACAAGAATTAAACTAGGCAATGCAATTTCCAGTGCTAATGGTGAAAGTAATCCCAGAATGTTTCCTGGCACAATTTCCTTTTTAATGATCCAAAAACCTATGACACCTATTCCAAGAAGTGTTGCTACCGATTCAAATGTTGTTATAAAAAGATCCATTTCACCTCCATTTTAGATTTTTATTTAAATTCCTAAACATCTTTTTATTTTTACATTTAACTGAAATCAGAATATGGATAAGTTATAAATATGAAATATTATACTAACATTTTGGAGGCAATAAGTTGGTAGAAGAAACATATGAATGCGAAAACTGTGGTAAAAAGATTGTAATGTCTAATGGAAAAACTCCAATGTGCTGTGGAAAAACTATGAAAAAATTACCTCTCGACATCTGTACACAGCCGCCGCATGCTGAACACGCTAGACCAATGAACAGCGAAGATGCATGTGATGATGGACGTGCAGGATAATCATCATTTAATTATTATCAGAAGAAAACAAGGAGGTGAAAAATGGAAAAGTGTTATGTTTGTCAGGTCTGCGGTGAAGAACATGGCTTAGATGATATTCATCATATCAAAATAAAAGGAGAAACAAAAAAGATATGTAAGGGTTGTGCAACAGCAATAAAAGGATTTGCATAAAAAGTAATAATCAAGGTTCTTTTAGATTACCAAAAGTTCTAAGCACAAGCTCACTTAGTGCTGGATGAATATGCATTCCATGAGCAAGATGTGAAATACTTCCACCAATTGCCATGATGTCAATTACTTCTTGGATAAGTATTGGTGCATATGGGCCAATGATATGAAAACCTAGGATTTTTCCAGAACTCTTTTCAACGATGGCCTTTGCAAAACTGTCCTCTTCCACCATAGCTTCTCCTTTTGCAACATCTAAATAATTTGCTCTTCCTACCAGTACTTCATATCCATTTATGGCTTGTTGCTCAGTGAGCCCTACAGCAGCAATTTTAGGATAGGAAAATACAGCATATGGTATCGCACTATAATCCATTTTCATCTTATGATCATGTACTGAATTACGCCATGCAACAATTGCTTCTTCATTGGCAACATGTTTGAACATGTGCTTTCCAATAGCATCTCCAAATGCCCAAATATTCTTTTTACTTGTCTCAAGATATTCGTTAACCTTTATGTATCCTCTATCATCGGTCTCCACACCAGTATTTTTAACTTTTAATAAATCAGCGTTGGATTTTCTACCTGCAGCAATCATTATTTTCTCCGCCATAACTGTCATTTCCTTGCCAGTACGTTTATTCTTACCTATAATATGGATACTGTTTTGCTGTTTTTTTACTTCTAATACTTCTGTATTTGTAAGGATAGTCATTCGTTTCTCCATTTGTTTTTTCAACAAATCAGATATTTCAGGTTCTGAGTTCTTAACCAACCTGGGACCTCTTTGTAAAATTGTCACTTCTGTACCCATAGCTGCAAAAAAATGGGCAAACTCAACAGCAATATATCCGCCGCCGATGATTACAATACTTTTTGGTCGTTCTTTGAGATCAAGCACAGTTTCATTTGTCAAATATTCAATATTTTCTATTCCTTTAATTGGTGGAATCAGTGGTCGAGCGCCAGAACCAATGAAAATTTTCTTTCCTTTGATCTGCTCACCATTTACTTCCAGTGTATAATTTGAAATGAAATGCCCTTCACCCTTATAATAATCCAAATTTTGTGTACTTGTTAAACCTCGTCTCATGTGTTCATGGCTCTCACGAATAGGCTGTCTCATCCGTTCCATTATCGCATTGAAATCAATATCCGTTATCTTTGCTTTTATTCCAAGTTTTTCTGCTTCTTGTATTTCTACTATTCTATCTGCGGGATAGATCAACATTTTTGAGGGTATACAGCCCACATTCAAACAGGTACCACCTAATGGGCCTTTATCAATCCAAGCAACCTTAAAACCATGTGATAATGCAGCATCTACGATCTCTCCACCAGAACCACTTCCAATTACAACTATATCATATTTATTCATACTATCACCAATATTTAATTCTAAAAATTTTCTAAATAAACCTTTCAAAACGTTCCTTTTTCGCCTTACATATGGGACAAACCTCAGGCGGTTCATCTCTTCCACATAGATAACCACATACTGTACATCTCCACACAGGCTTGGAAAGATCGGAAACACCTGCAATGGATTTTTCTCTTCTCTGATTTCTCTCCTCTTGAGAAGGACGACGTTCAGGAATGGGACCTACCTCCTTTTTGCCATCTAACACTGCCTGTGAAACATACAATGCGCAATAGCATGTACCATATTCTGCAATGTCTGCATCGCGATAATCGCACGGACAGATAATATCAAGATCTTCAGATTTTTTACCAGATGCCAATCTACATGGACATGCCCAATAATCATATCTTCGTTCATTAACTAATAAACCTTTTACAAGGTCTTTAGTGAATTCTACATCTGGGTTTAGGTGATATCCTGATGCCTCTGCTTCTCTGTCCAGTTTTTTATACAGTTTATCGATTTCATCTTGACGGATGTTTATCCCCTTGTTCATATTTTTAAAGCCTCTTTGATTTTATCCTCCTTAAAACCAACAATACAATCTTTATCATTTATAACCAATGTGGGAAATGTACATCTAGGATTCCAATGTTTTACCTCATCCATCGTCTCTGATTTATCATCTCCTTCCAAAAGATCTACATAGATATAGGAATATGCAACACCAAGTTTATCAAGGAATTCTTTTGTCTTTTTACACCAACCACAAGTACTAAGTGCATAAAACATTATTTTTCCTTTGTTATCACCATCTACATGTTCGATTTTTCTCATCTATTATTTCCCCTTATATTTATTATGAAAAACAAAACTCTTAATTGGAATCCTCTCAGGCCTTTCCTTCTCAGCTATTACTTGTTTATCTGACATATCTGGATTAATTTTATCACTATGTTTACCAATTATAACTAATGCTATGACATCGATATCCTCAGGTATCCTCAGAATTTCACGAGTTTTTCTAGGGCTGTAGCCAGCAATAGGATGAGCAACTAGTCCTAATTCTGTAGCACGAAGTATCATATGAGCAGTTGCCATTCCAATGTCAAATCTGTAATAGATACGATCCCTAATAACACAGTCGTCTTCCTGTTTCCCAAGTATTACGATAATCAATGAAGCTTTATAGGCCCATTTATTTCCTTCTGAAAGAGCATCGTGCATTTTTTTTAGCATCTCTGTTTCGTAAACAAAAATATATCTCCATGGCTGATTATTGAAACACGATGCTGCCAGCTGAGCTGACCCAGCTAAATCATTAATTAATTTTTTTGTTATCTTAACAGGTTTCAATGAACGAAACGCTCTTCTTTTTTCTATAGCTTCTTTTACATCCAAAAAAATCACTTCTAGGAGTACCCTGGATCAACAGGATTAATCCAAGTTGTTTTTCCTGTACACTCAAGTCCATGTTGAAGTGAATCCTCAACTGTTTTTTTCAATAACGTTGGATACACAGCTCCCGTCAGCTCCTGAACGGGTTTCCCTTTACAGAAAAATTTGAACGTCGGCGTTCCCATAATACTGTATCTATTCATAATTGTTGGACTTTTCATCAGATTAACCCTAGCAAACACAACTTTATCCTTGAATTCATCTGAATATTCAAGGAAAGGTGGTTCCATTTGTTTACAATAAGGACATGTATCAGTGTAAAACATTACAAAAACAGGTTTATCTCCTTTTTCAACAGTCTTTTCCCAATTTGTATCATCAAGCTCTAAAACACTGCCATTTGTCATATTATATCTCCTTTCTTAGTTCCGACCTTAAAAATGTTGTTATCTCATCAATATCTGGAAGTTTAGAAATTTCGTATATCTGAACATATTCTATAGTTTGATCTTCATCAATAATTATATTAGCTCTTTCTGAAAAGCCATCTTTTTCTCTGAAAATACCAAAAAACCCAGCAACATTTCCATGAGGCCAAAAATCAGAAAGAAGTCTTATGTGATTGATATTAAGAGATTCTGCCCAAGCTTTCTTTGATGGGTATGAGTCAATGCTTACTCCAACAGCAATTGTGTTTAATTTCTCAAATAATTTCCAGTTTTCCTCAAGAGATTTCATTTGTTTCGCACAAACCGAAGTCCATGCAAGAGGATGGAATGAAAGCAGCACTCGTTTTCCTTTGAAATCAGATAACTTAAATTCTTTTTCATTCTGATCATATAATTCGAAATCAGGCGCTTTATCTCCTGCTTTTATACATTCATCTTGATTCAAAATTCTTCACCTCAGTACTCGACGATTTGTTCTATTCTATCTATTATATGTTTTTTTTGCTCTTCATCAAGTGCTTGATCTAGTTTTGGATAAAGCTCTGTCTCTTCATATTCCCTATGTTTAATTAAAAAATCTTTTAGTTCTGAGATATCTGTTATATTTCTTCTGTTTTGAACATCCTCTCTCCAATTATTGAGTTTATTTAAAATAAAGTTATGATGTTTTGTTACTACTGGAAGCATTTTATATCCTTCAGTTATATCCTTTGGAAAATATTCAGTAAAAACCGCTCTTTCTTCTACAAATATATGTTTCTCAAGTTCCCACTCAAATCTACTAAATGATTTTTTCATATTCGGATATCCTTTTTTTAATTCCTCTTCAAGCTCATCGAGCAATTCTTCTATTTTATAATGATCCTTTACCATACGAGGCAATATATCGTTTTTTCCACTCATTTTTTCACCTACTAAACCCATTCTTCTTTCAGAATATCTCCTTTAATACTCACAATTATTGATTTTATTGGTATTTTTCTTGAAGCTTTTTCAGAAGCATTTTTAGCAAGACCTAGTAGTCCACTACAGCAAGGAACCTCCATCGTCATAATTGTTAATGTATTGATTTTTGCATCATCTATTAACGATTTTATTTTCTCTTCATAAACATCCTGGTTTGAATCTAACTTAGGGCATGCAATTGCAATACTTCTACCTTTAAGATAGTCTTTATGAAAATCAGCAAGTGAATATGCCACGCAATCTGCTACTAGTAGTACATCTTTTCCTTGATAATAGGGAGCGTTAGGGGAGACTAGATGTAATTGGACTGGCCATTGTCGAAGTTGAGAAGATCTTTTTCCACTTTCATCGATATTAGATTTTTTTTCATCTGAGAAATCCATCATTCTTGCACCAGGACAAGCATGAGGTGGATGAACAGAGACATCTTTTTTTTCTTCATCAAGATCTATTTCTATTCCTTTCTCTTTTAACACTTCTAACGCCTCATTATAATATCCCAATTCCCCATGATCCTTTAAATGTTTAAGATGGGCAATAATTGTGTTTTTACCGGCTTTTACAATATCTTCCATTGTCTTTTTTTCATCATACTCTTCAGCTTCTCTTTCCTCAGTTGTGATTGCGCCTTGCGGACAATGCCCAATACAAGCACCAAGACCATCACAAAAAATATCACTGATGAGTTTTGCCTTCCCATCTATTACTTGTAACGCCCCCTCAGGGCAGTTAGGAATACATACTCCGCAACCATTGCATTTTTCTTCATCAATTTTGATGATCTTTCTTTTTGCCATTTTCATCAACTAAGAATCTAAAGATTGAAAAAAACAGATGCAAATCTTAGGATTTCCACAACCCATGGACATTGCAGTATTCTCTAGCCTCTACTTTGTCGGATTGTATTTCAAACTCAGCCTGTGGTTTGTCACCAGGTTTTAAAAATTTTCTATACGTGTCTCCCTCAACAAGTATCTGAATCCATTCTATGTAGTGTTTTTCTTCCATCGGATGATCTTGATTTTGTCCAACCTTAACGCGAACACCATTTGCAGTCTTTTCAATATAGGGAACATGTTTTTCTGTTGCAGCATCCTCAGTTTTTTCCTCCTGAAGCTTCATCGGCTGTCCACAACAGACAAGTTCACCAACACCAGCATGTATTGCTTCCACAATATTTCCACAAATTTCACATTTATATATCTCTCTTAATTTTGTCATATCTATTCTACCTCCAAAATTTTACTTCTTTTTTTTGTTCTTATAATCTTTTATCGCATCATGTAGAGCATCAGCAGCTAGATTAGAGCAATGCATCTTCTGAGGCGGCAATCCATCAAGTTCATCAGCAACATCATTACGTGTTATTTTCATTGCTTCATCAACATGCATTCCTTTAGTCAATTCAGTAACCATGCTGCTTGTGGCAATAGCAGAGCCGCATCCAAACGTTCTAAATTTTATATCGGTAATAATGTCATCTTTTACTTTGATAAATATCTCCATAACATCGCCACAGATAGGATTTCCAACCTTACCATATCCATCAGGGTTTTCTATGACGCCTACATTTCTTGGGTTCATGAAATGTTCCATGACTTTCTTGCTATATCCTACTCCTGCCATTATTAATCACCTCCTTTTTGATATAATGGTGAAAGTTTCCTCAACCGTTGAACGGTCTCCTTTACCGCTTTTGTAATTAGTGGTATTTCTTCAAGAGTGTTTGAACGTCCGAGGGTAATTACCATTGATCCATGAGCTTCCTCATGTTTCAAACCTATTGCAAGAAGAACATGTGATGGCTCTAACGTCTTTGAAGAACAAGCAGATCCCGTTGCTATCTGTATATTATACATATCCATATTAAGAAGTATACTTTCACCTTCAATATGGCTGAATCGAAAACTTGCATGATGAGGAAGTCTCTTTGTCGGATGACCCGTGAGATATGTTTCATCTATTTGTAGTATCTCATCAATAAGTTTATTCCGTATTTTTTTCAATCTATTGTTTTCTTGAGTCATTTCATTTTTAATAATTCTTGTTGCTTCTCCCATACCAGCAATTGCAAAGATGTTTTCTGTTCCTGAACGTAGTCCTCGTTCTTGCCCTCCACCGAGAAGAACCGACTGAAGTTTCACACCAGGTTTTATATATAATGCACCGGCACCTTGTGGTCCATACAAATCGTTTGAGGAAAGCGTCAACAAATCGATACCATCATTCTGTACATCTATTGGTATGCATCCTGCAGCAGCAGTCGCATCAACATGGAGATACATACCCTTCTCATGAATGATTTCACTAATTTTACGGATGGGCTCTATAGTCCCGATTTCGTTATTTGCATACATGATTGATGTTACAACTGTGTTCTTCGTCAGCAGGCTCTCAAGTTTTCCAAGATCAACAATACCTGTTGAATCAACGGGGAGAATGTTGAAGGTGAAACCGTTTTTCTGAAGGCTTTTCATAGAGTTAAGAACTGAGATATGTTCTATGGCGCTTGCGGCAACGGTTTTTCCCCGTGCAATGTTTCTGAGTGCAGTTCCTCGTATTGCAAGATTGTTTGCTTCTGTAGCATTACCAGTAAAAATGATGTTTTTTTCATTTTCAGCATTGATAAACTCAGCAATCTTTCTACGAGCATCTTCTACTGCTTCTTTAGCAGTTAAACTGACTGAATGAAGCGATGAAGGATTACCCATCTTTTTTGTAAGATACGGCGTTGCAAACTCAAGTACCCGCGGATCAACCGGCATCGAAGATGCATGATCAAGATAAATTCTTTTCATATTCTCCTCGTTAAAACCACATGGTTGCACCGGATTCTAATGCAAGATCGTTAAGGGTTGCTGCACCAACAATTTTAACTCCTGGTATAAGTTCAACTTTTTCAAGTCCCAACATTTGTTTCGAGGCTTCGCATACCAAGATCTCTATCTCCATTTCAAGTGTTTTATTGATCATTTCTAAAACGCTGGGGAAACTTCCAAGTTTTATCTTCTCAGCAGCACCAGGTATCAATATTTTTAGACCAGATCCTAAATAATACACTCTTGGTGTAAGGTCCATCATTTTTGCTGTTTGTGCTAAAACTAAAGGAGAATACTGTTTCTCAGGATCATCGGTTGTCAGTACATACAGAATTGAATTTTCATCTTTCATCTTCTTTTATCACCTCATTATCTTATTTCTTCTTTTTAATAAAGAAAATCATAATGGTTCCTGTTTTTTCAAACTTTAAAATCTCATGACCCGCACGTTTTGCCCATCGTTTAATGTCTTCTTCTGCGGCAGGATCATCAGCCTCTACTCTTAGTACTTGTCCAACATCGATTTTTTCAATTTCTTCTTTTGTCATCGCAATTGGCATAGGGCAATAGAAACCCACACAGTCTAGTTCTGCATCGGGAACAATATCAGAGTTCAGTTTATGCACCTCTTATCCGCCTAAATAATCAAGTTCATACCAATAACCAGTTGAACTAAGATGATTAAACTCTTGCTCTAGGAGGAAATAGTGGTTTTTTTCTTGTTCAATGATTTCATTGATGATTTTTTTTGCTTCATCATCAATAGTGCATCCAAGTATCTCTGAATAATAATCAATTGCCTCCTTTTCACTATCCATTGCCATACGGAGCGCATCTAACTCATTTGTGTTAGGACTTGATCCTTCCACCGTTTTTAGGTCTTTTGGGAATATTGACAAATTCGTGTATTTCTGGCTGGAATTTACCAGCTCATCCCATTCAGAGCTTCCTATTTTATCATCAAATAGTTTCTGAAAGACTTCAAGATGTAGTTCTTCGTCCTTTGCTAGGCTTTCAAATATGTCTTTTCCCATCTGACTTGTTATTTGAGCTGCTGCTTTTTTGTAAAATGAATATCCATCTTTTTCCATCTGAATAGCTGTTTTGATTGCGTCTTTTACATTTATTTTATCCATTATTTTACCCCTCATTAATTAATAGCTTTCAACCAAGATTTCATAGTAGCTCTGTGGATGCTGACAAGCTGGACATTTCTTTGGCGCATCTTTCCCTTCAAAAACATATCCACAGTTTCTACACTTCCATTTCACAATTTTGTCTTTTTTGAAAACCTGGTTTTTCTCAACATTTTCCAGTAGCTTTCGATATCTTTTTTCATGATAGGCTTCTACTTTTCCTATTTCTCTAAAGCTTCGAGCAACCTCTGGAAATCCTTCTTTTTCTGCAGTATCTGCAAAATCTGGGTACAAAGTACCCCATTCCATTTTTTCTCCTTCAGCTGCTGCAAGTAGATTCCCAGAAGTAGATCCAATAATTCCTGCTGGATACATAGCCTGTATTTCAACATCTCCACCCTGAAGATGTTTGAAAAAAACCTCAGCATGTTCTTTTTCATTATCAGCAGTCTCCACAAAGATCGCTGATATTTGCTCATATCCCTCTTTTTTCGCTTTTGAAGCAAAAAAAGAGTACCTGTTTCTAGCCTGTGATTCCCCAGCAAAAACAGCCAGAAGATTTTTTTCTGTTTGTGTTCCTTTTAAATTTTTCATTTTCATCATCTCCATTTTTGTTTCCATAACTTATCCTCCAATTTTTATGGTCCAACATGTACCATAGGCCAATATACATCATCTTCTTCAAATCGTTCCATACTCTCTTTTTCAATTTCAAGAATCTTATAATGCCCGAGTTCCATATCCGCAAAGTACAGTAGAATGTTATTCAACTTAGTATCTTCTGGGAAACGCTTTGAAAGTGATTTATAATAATCATGAGCTGATTGTTCAGCCTCCATAGCACTTCCAAGCACTTTACTAAGTGGTATGTCTTCATCCGATATTGTTAACTCAGGTAATGGAACAGGGCTTTCCCTTGGAAGCTTAATTTTTTTATCAGGGAAATTATTCTTATAAACATCCTCCATAAATTGCATATGTTTTAATTCTTCACCTGCAAGAAACTTCATTTTATCCTTTAGTAATCCATTTTTTGTTTGTCTTGCAAGTTTAGAGTAAACATTCCTACTTTCTACTTCGCTTTTAATTGCTGCAAGTATCAAATCTTCTAAGTCAAAGCTGTTTAAATCCATAATATCCCCTATTAATCAAGTAGTCTTTTTTCTCCTGTCATCTTCTGAATATCAGTAATGTCTTGAGATGCTTCGAGACAACCTAGGTATTTACCGTTTTTATCTCGCAGAGCAAGGTATCGAATTAGAATTTTGTGTTTTTCCCCTTTATCTCCAAGTGGTAGATCAATCCAAAAAGTTGCTATATCCCGTTTTTTTGTTTTCATTTCATTTATAATCTGTTCTACTTTTGCTAGGCTTTTTTCTGGATGGCATTTTCGAACGTTTCTTCCAACAACGCCCTCAGGTCGTTTGAATATTCTTGTTTCGTGTTTATTCCATGCTAATACTTCGTCATTTGCATCTAGAACTGAAAATTCAACTGGTAATGTTTCCAGAATTGCTTCTAATACATTGTCTGGTAATTTTCCTATCATTTTCTATTCTCCATGTGATTTTTCTTATTGTTGTATTTCATCTTTGATTTGTTGGAGATTTTCGGCATGTAAATCAAGGTGATCTGTTTCAATTTCAACAAGTGCACCGAAAAACTCTTTTAATCTTGGCTCAGTTGCCTCATCTTTAAACTTTGCATAAGCTTTTATTGCACGATTCTCTCGCTCCCAACCCTCTTTAGTATTTACCTGTGCATTAGCATTGCATGCTAGTTTTTCTAATTCAGGTCGAGAGATTTTTAAAAATTTTGAGATAGCAGATGCATGCTCACGTTCAACTTTCATCAACGCTTTAAATTTAGCAAAGCTATAGTTATCACCTGCTTTCTCCGCAGCATTCTTTGCACAGTCATAAAACGCAGCGTTATCTAATTCAAGTTGCAATGCTGCCTCAAGGTTTTTACGTGATATATCACTTATGCTTACATTGAATTCATCTGGGTTCCAATCATCTGCTTCAATAAAAAATCGTTGTGATGCACCACAAAACGGACACTGTAATGGCGCCTCTGTTCCAATATATGGATCGCCGCATATCCGGCATCTAAACACTCTCACTTTTGCCATATATCTTTACCTCCGCTTTTTAATTTTTATTTTATTCTTTTCATCTCTACACCACAGCAATATGGTGCAGATTTTGGTTCTTCATCAAACTCTATTATGCCACAGCTGCATTCTTCATGAGGGCAGCTGCATTCGTATTGTATTGGTTTTCCTGCATTTTCACAACCACAAGTTTTACACATATTTTTTACCTCCCGTTTATGTTACAAATTTCTATTTGTTTAAATATTTTACTAACTTTTTACCAGTCTCCTTTACATTTTTTAACTCATTTTCATCAGGAATATAGTTAATATTGATGCTATCAATGGGTAATTCCCATGATAGCTCTTTCATAATTTTTTCAATTTCACCAACTGCTTGTCCTCCCCAACCATAGGATCCAAACACAAATCCAACTCTCTTTTTTGGCCGAAGTCCTTTCAGATAGGTAAGAAAACCACCCATCGTTGGAAGCATTGTATTATTAAGTGTCGGAGAACCCAGAAGTATCAATTGAGACGTGAGGACATCGGTAATAATATCAGAGGTATGATTGGTTCTAAGATTTCTCATCGTTGCATGAATACCCGCTTCTTCAATTCCTTCTTGCAAGGCATAGGCAATCTTTTCTGTTGATTTCCACATGGAATCATAGATGATAAGGGCTTTTTTCTCTGTTTCATACGCTGCCCATCTTGTATATTCCTTGAGAATCTCTGGAATAAATGAACGCCAAATCAACCCATGACTTGGCGCAATCATATCAATGTCTAAACCTGAGAGTACATCAAGAGCTTTTTCTACCTGACTTCCAAAAGGCATAACAATATTTGCATAGTATTTCGCTGCCTCTTCCTTTAAAATACCCCAGCCAATTTCATCATCAAAGCGTTCCGAACTTGCAATATGTTGACCAAATGCATCGTTTGGCAGCAGAAACTTATCTGTGGGGCTGTAGGTAACCATTGAATCAGGCCAATGAACCATAGGTATCTCAACAAAATGAAGCATGCGTTTTCCAATGCTGAGTGTATTCCCTGATTTCACCACTTTGAGATCCCACTTTTTTTTGTAATGTCTCTGCAATCCTTTTTCCCCACGAGTTGAAGTGATTACCTGTGCATTGGATGCAATCTCAAGTAGTTTCGGAATGGATCCTGAATGATCCATTTCCACATGATTTGAAATGATATAATCTATCTTCGATGGATCAATGATTTCTTTTATTCGCAAAAACATTTCGTCAAAAAGATAATGTTTTACTGTATCAACAAGTGTAATTTTTTTGTCAACAATAAGATAGGCATTGTATGTTGTCCCACGTTGGGTGAGATATCCATGGAAATTTCGAATATTCCAATCAATGCCTCCTACCCAGTAAATATCAGGTTTTATCTTAACAGCGTTCAGCTCAATCACTCCTTTTCAAAATCATCTTTACCGGCTCCACAAACTGGACACACCCAATCATCAGGAATGTCTTCAAATTTTGTTCCTGGTTTGATCCCATTCTCCATATCTCCTTTCTCTGGGTCATATACGTATCCACATACCGTACAAACATATTTGTCCATTTTTTGTTCCTCCTTTTTTCGTATTTTATCAGCTGAACTGCTGTAGGTAGGTGCAGTTTTTGGTGATATACCTCCTTTTACTTTATGATAATACTCATACGTCATAGCGTTATCTTCAGTTAAGATATCAGCATTGATAACTTCACCTATAAAAATTGAATGTGTCCCCACATCAACTTTATCAATTAGCTTAGCTTCAATATAGGCAATACTATAATTTAATACAATCGGTGCCTTTGTGTTTCCAAACTTATAGGTAACATCTTTAAATTTATCGATGTCTCTTCCTGATTTAAAGCCAAAGGTTCCAATAAACGACATAGGAGTTTTTTCAGAAAGAACAGAAATTGTAAAGACTCTGCTGTTTTCAATATACTTATGTGTTAAATTCTGTTTATTGATACTGACTGCAATTGTAGGTGGCTCTGCAGTAACCTGGAACAACGCATTAGCAATCTGTCCGTTAATTTTATCTCTCTTTTTTGAACAGATTATGTAAAGGCCGTATGAAATCTTATGTAAAGTTTTTTCATTCATTACTAACCTATTTCTCCTGTTTTTCCATACATTTCTTACATATTCCTTTGAAATATCCATGAACCTCTTCTACCTTGTGCCCACCTTCGAGAATTTCATTCATATTCGGACATATTATGTCTATATCAATTATCTTTCCACACTTCTTACAAAGAAAATGATGATGGGAGTCAGTTCGGAAATCATATCTTGATTCTGATGCTGATATTGTAAGATCGCTGATTATATGATGATTTTTTAAGACTTCTAGTGAATTATAGACTGTTGTTTTTGAAAGTGATGGGTTTTTTTCTTTTAATTCTGAGTATATTTCATCAACAGTTGGATGGGTTCTATTTTCATCAAGATATTTGAGTATCTCTAATCGTTGAGGGGTAATTTTTATTGAATTTTCTTTTAATAGTTTTACATATTTTTCAAACATTTTTCCCCATTTTTGTAATAATTTCTAATTTGTAATCATTACTATCTAACATTTAATACAAAATGAGTATTTAAAGTTTTCTATTAAGATGGCTTTGCACCTAAAATAAGTAAAAAACACGAATTTAGATACAGAATAGGAATTTAGGTGCAAAGGTTCTCACTCGGGAAACTCCATATAAGGCGCGTACATTTTAACCATCTTTTTCAACTTGTTGATTTCTTCATATTTCAAAACTTCATCAACTGCAACGATAGCACACACAGAAACTTGATTCTTTCCAAAACCACCGACAATATCATCAGTGATAGCTAACACTTCTTCTTTAGCTAAACCCGTTTTCAATGCATTAACTACGCATTTTCTAAGTTGCCTTCGTGTTAAACCGCACTTTTTAAAACATCTTTTAATTTTATTTTTTATTTTTTCCTTTTCGCTATCTGATAATTTTACAGGCTTGATTTTTTTAGGCTTCTTTTCGTATCTCAAAGCCTGACCAATAGCTGTAACAGCACACAACGAAACTTCATCCTTCAAACCACCAGTAGCAGCCATCTCATCAGCAATTGCTAAAATATCCTGTTTAGTTAACCCTGCGTCCATAACATTGACAACACATTTCCTCAGCTGTATCCTCCCCGCAGCACATTCCTTTAAACATTTTTCAAATTTGTTTTCAATTCCTTTTTTATCCATCTCACATTCATACAATCAATGTTTGATGTTCTATTAAAGATTTACCTTCCAATATCATTAAAGGTGTTTTATGCTTTAAATGCAAATTTCCGAATTTAAGTGCAAATGTGAATAAAAGGGCAAAGCCCCCCATGATAGGAAATTATATATAGTAATTCTCATATGAGTAATATATAAAGATGTAATACTATGCCTGGATACGGACGCGGATATGGACGAAGACGTGGCAGATGCCGAGGGAAACGATGGATCGAACAAATCCCTACAACAACATACTTCAGACCAAACGGACTACAACATCCTTACAACACGATTGTTCTCACCGTAGAAGAACTTGAAGCACTTCGACTAGTCGACCTTGAAGACCTCACACAGGAAGAAGCAGCGGCACAGATGGGAGTTTCACGGAAAACCCTATGGAGCGATCTACAACGTGCACGGAAAAAGGTAGTAAACGCGTTGGTAAATGGATGTGCAATTCGTGTCGAGGGTGGAGATTATATTCAAAGATAAAAAAGGAGGTGAAATAAAATATGCCAGGTGGCGACAGAACAGGACCTAGGGGCCTTGGACCCAGGACAGGCAGAGCTGCAGGATACTGCGCGGGATACCCAGTGCCAGGATACATGAATCCCGATGTTCCAGGATATGGACGAGGATTTGGCTTCGGAAGAGGTAGAGGATTTGGACGTGGATTCTGGGGACGCGATAGAGGTTTTTGGCGTAGAGGATATTACCCAGAACCATATTACGAACCAGCACCATACTACCCTCCATACCAGCAACAAGTATCATCTGAGCAGGCAAGAGAAGAAGAAAAAGCCTATCTAGAGAACATGGTCAAAGGTCTGGAAGAAGAACTCAAGGCCATACGGGAGAGGCTCCAAGAGCTTCCTAAAGAAAAAAAGGAAGCACCTTAAAAAGTTTAAGAAGGAAACTTCCTTCTCTTGTCTTTCTTTCACATTAATATTGAGAAACAACTGAGGAAAAACATGGAAAAAAAAGGATATGATGAATCTAAGGTTAAAGACAGCTTAAGTAATATAAAGCATAAGCTTGTCGTGTTAAGTGGCAAAGGCGGTGTTGGTAAAAGTACGGTATCTGTAAATCTTGCACTTGCATTGACAGAAAAAGGATACAATGTAGGATTACTTGATAGCGATATGCATGGCCCTAGTATCCCTAAGATACTCGGTGTTGAGGATAAGAGACCTGAGCCTGCTGAGACTGGTATAAACCCGGTTTTTGCGTTACCGAAATTGAAGGTTATGTCCATGGGGTTTCTAATACAGGATAAGGATTCACCGGTTATTTGGCGTGGACCATTGAAAATGGGTGCTATTAAACAGTTTATTGGAGATGTAAAATGGGGAAATCTTGATTATTTAATCATAGATTTACCTCCCGGCACTGGAGATGAGCCGTTGAGTATAGCACAACTTATCCCAAATAGTGATGGAGCAATTATTGTAACAACACCTCAGGATGTTGCACTGTTAAGTGTACGGAAATCCATCAATTTTGTAAAGAAAATGAATATGCCGGTTATTGGAATTATTGAGAACATGAGTGGTTTTAAATGCCCATATTGTGGCAAAGTGGTTGATATCTTTAAAACAGGTGGAGGAGTTAAAGCATCTATGGATTTTATGATTCCATTCCTTGGTAAAATACCATTAGATCCAGAAATCGTGAATACTGGTGATTCTGGAGAACCGTTTATGCTCAAAAACCCACAATCAGATACTGCTAAGGCATTTGCAGAGATTGTAAAAAATATTGAAAAAATTGTAAATAAAAAAAGGAGGTGAAATAAGATATGCCAGGTGGAGATGGAACAGGGCCAGATGGACAAGGGCCTGCAGCTGGTGGAGGCCGAGGAAGAGGTCAAGGGCGAGGTCGTGGTTTAGGCGGTGGTTTTGCTCAGGGTCCAGGCGGTGAATGTAGATGTCCAAACTGTGGACATAGAGAACCTCATCAGTTAGGAGTGCCTTGCTATAATAAGAAATGCCCAAAATGTGGTAGCCCTATGACAAGAGCATAAAAATACTTATATAGTCATTAGGAAGAAAATTAAGATAAAAGAGGTGAAAAAATAATGAAAATTGGAATATCATCAACAGGTAAAGATTTAAATGCACAAGTTGACCCAAGATTCGGACGATGTCAATATTTCTTAATTGTAGATACAGACACCATGAATTTTGAAACATTATCAAATGAGAGTGCAATGGCTTCTGGTGGAGCTGGAATACAAGCAGCTCAGACAATTGCAAAGGCAGGTGTAGAAGCAATGATAACTGGGAATATGGGACCAAATGCCTTTCAAACCTTGTCTGCAGCTGGAATAAAGGTATTTACAGGCGCAACTGGGACAATTAATGAAGCAGTAGATAAATACAAGAAAGGAGAGTTACAAGAAACAAATGCTCCCAGTGTCGATAGTCATTTTGGCATGGGAGGTGCTGGTAGAGGTTTCGGAAGAGGTAGAAATCTATGAAAATATGTATACCAACTATAGGTGAAAACGGGTTGGATAACCTTGTTGGTGAGCATTTCGGCAGGGTACCTACATACACTATAGTAGATCTTGATACAAAAGAGGTTAAAGTGATTCCAAATACTAGTGAACATATGGGTGGACAGGGACAGCCTCCAGAGATTATGGCAAGAGAAGGAGTTAACGTTATGGTTTGCCGGGGACTTGGAAGACGAGCAATCATGATGTTTGAAGAATTGGGCATCGACGTATATATTGGTGCATCTGGAACAGTGAAAGATGCAATTGATGCATTCAAACAAGATAAGCTACAGAAGGCTAGTATGGATGACGCTTGTGGGCAGCATGCTTTCCGATATCAACATCATCACTAAGTGATATATCCAAAAAGCAAGGTATCTAATTCGATAAAACTCACTGTTGTTCTTGTAGACAATCAATTATGACATAGGAGATCTTAAATGTCAATCTATGAATTCGAAAATAAGAAACCAAGCATTGGAAAAGGTACATTTATTTTTAAGTCTGCAGACGTGATCGGCGATGTAGTTATTGGAGAAAATTGTTATATTGGACCTGGAGCTAGAATACGGGGAGATTACGGTTCTATAAGAATCGGAGACAACACCGCTGTTGAAGAGAACGTCGTTATTCATGCAAGACCAGACGATATAACCAATATAGGGAATTATGTAACAATTGGCCATGCCTCTATAATTCATAATGCTACTTTACATGATTGGGCAATAATTGGTATGGGTGCTATTGTCAGCGATTGGGCAGAAATCGGAGAATGGGCTGTAGTTGCAGAGGGAGCTGTTGTAAAAAACAAACAAAAAATTCCAAATAAGTCAATCGCAGTGGGTATACCTGCAAAAGTAGTATCAGAGATTTCTTTAGAATATGAAAAACAATGGACTAAATACAAGAAAATATACTCAGATCTTGCTAGAAAGAGGTTTCCGAATTCTCTCAAAAAAGTTGACTAACTGGACGGAAATTTAATGAGGACATATCTTGAATGTATACCATGTTTTATCAAGCAGTCTTTAGAAGCTGCACGCATGGCAACAGATAATGAAGAAATTCAAACCGAGGTATTGCGGGAGGTCATGAAACATCTTCAAAATATTTCTTTAACAAATTCTCCGCCAGAACTTTCTAGAGACGTACATAAGATTATTAGAGAAATTACAAAGTCAAAAGATCCTTATAAAAAAGTAAAAGATCAGTCAAATGAGATGGCAAAAAAGGAATACCCGTATCTTAAAAAATTAGTGAATGAGTCAGATGATCCTCTTCTAATGGCGATAAAGCTATCAATTGTTGGAAACGTCATTGACTTTGGTACAACGAACAGATTTAATGTTAATGACATGATTGATAACGCTGTCAAACGAGAATTTGATGCAAGTTCATACCCGCAGTTTAAACGCACTCTTGGACAGTCAGAAACAATAATTTACTTAGCAGATAATACTGGAGAAATCTTTTTTGATAAACTATTGCTCGAAGAACTAGCGAAGAGACAAAAACAGATAACCTATGTAGTAAAGGCAAACTCAATAATAAACGATGCATTAGTTGGGGATGCAGAATTTGCAGGAATTGATAAACTCGCAACGATTATTGAAGGTGACTCAGGGCAGAAACTATCTTTTCCTGGAATGATATTGTCATATGCCTCTAAAAATTTCCTAGAAATTTTTGAATCCTCAGATATGGTGCTTTCTAAGGGACAAGGAAATTACGAAGGTTTAAGTGAGGTAGATCGTGATGTTTTTTTTATGTTAGTGGTTAAATGTCCCTTGGTTGCACAGGATATCGGTTGTGAAGTTGGTAAGATTATTTTGAAGGTGAAATAATGATTATCTCAGTAGCAAGCGGGAAAGGAGGGACTGGAAAGACAACAGTTGCAACAAATCTTGCATTAAGTATTGAAAATGTGCAGTTTATTGATTGTGATGTTGAAGAACCTAATGCAAATGTTTTCTTTAATGCAGAAATAAATGAAAAAGAAGATGTCACAGTGGAGATTCCAAAGATAGATAAAGAGAAATGCAACTATTGTGGTAAATGTTCTGAGTTTTGTGCATATAATGCTCTTGCTGTTGTTCCATCTGATGTGCTTGTATTTCCGGAGTTGTGTCATTCATGTGGTGGTTGTGAACTTGTCTGTCCACAGGATGCAGTTAACTGGAAGAAAAAATCTGTTGGGAGGATTGAACATGGTGCTGCAAATGGAGTTGATTTCTATCATGGTTTACTGAATGTTGGGGAGATTCAGGCTATTCCAGTGATCAAAGCCTTGAAGAAAAAGGTTGATAAGGACAAAAATGTCATACTTGATGCGCCACCGGGTACCTCATGTCCTGTTATTGAATCAGTAGGTTGTTCAGATTATTGTATATTGGTAGCTGAGCCAACTCCTTTTGGTCTTCATGATCTTAAACTTATGGTTGAAGTTGTACGTCATTTGTATATTCCATTTGGGGTAATTATCAATCGTGATGGTGTTGGAGATAAAAAAGTTGAACTCTACTGTCAAAATGAGAAAATCCCTGTTCTTATGAAGATTCCTCATAGTGAAGAAATTGCACGACTTTATTCCAAAGGTATCTCGTTTGTAAATGAACTGCCTGATTGGAGAGACAATTTTCAAAATCTTTTTAGCAGAATACAATCAGAGGTGAACGCATGAAGCAGCTTACGGTTATCAGTGGGAAAGGGGGAACGGGTAAAACCTCTATTACCGCAGCATTTGCTTCTCTTGCAGATGATGCTGTGTTTGCTGACTGTGACGTTGACGCCGCTGATTTGCATCTTATCCTTAAACCTCAGATTAAAAAAACGATAGGGTTCCATGGGTTGAAGCTTGCCTGTATCGACAAAGACCAGTGTATTGATTGTAAAAAATGCTATGATTCTTGCCGATTCGGAGCGATTGATGAGGAGATAAACCTGATCAAGGAGTCTTGTGAGGGATGTGGTGTCTGTGAGTATGTCTGCCCTGTTGATGCTATTACAATGGTGGATAGGGATTCAGGTTTTGCCTATATTTCTGAGACCCGTTTTGGACCAATGGCACATGCTGTATTGAAAACAGCTGAGGAGGCTTCAGGGAAACTTGTTACGGTGGTAAGAGAAAACGCAAAAAAGCTTGCTGAGGAGAAAAAGAAAGATATGGTTATCATTGATGGCCCACCAGGTATTGGATGCCCTGTTATTGCTTCTCTAACAGGTGTTGATCTTGTTTTGATTGTTACTGAGCCGACACTTTCTGCAATCCATGATCTGGAAAGAATACTTGGTGTTGCGCATCATTTTGAAATTCCTGCTGTTGTTTGTATTAATAAGTACGACATCAATCTGGATAATACAAAAAGGATTGAACAATACTGTAAAAACAATGGTATAAAGGTTGTTGGAAAACTTCCTTATGATACTATTGTAACAGAAGCAATGATTCATGAGAAAAACGTGATTGAATTTTCAGATGGCGAGTTACAGAATAATATCATTCATATGTGGAATAAGATACGAGAGGTGCTGTAGGGTGATGGATGAAGATGATTTTGTGAAGATGGTGGAAGATCTTCAAAAGAAAATTGAATATGAGGAAGAAGCGACGTATTCGCAAACCGTTATCAGAGAATATCGAAATCCTAGTAATTTTGGTATGATAGAAAATCCAGACGCATTTGGAGAGGTGAAAGGCCCTTGTGACGATACTATGAAGATAAGTCTAAGGATTGAAGACAGAAAAATAAGAGATGCGTGTTTCTGGACTGATGGCTGCGGTGCAACAATTGCTTGTGGTAGTATGCTGACTAAAATGATAAAAGGAGAAACCCTTGAGGAAGCAGCTGATATTACTAGTGAGAAATTAATTAATGCATTGGGATATCTCCCAGAGGAACATCTGCATTGTTCAAAGCTTGCAGTTAATACGTTGCAGAAAGCCATTAAGAATTATCATAAAGACTAAAAATAGGTTAGAATTTAGTTAAAACAGGTTCCATCTATGGAATGGCATCAGTTTGTCGATACAGGTAAAGACACATTGAAGCTTTTCTGTTTAATACCATACAGAGAATGAATGGATAATATGATAGCTCTTGGAATTTTTAGACGTAAGCGAAGCGCCCGTGATTCCAATCAGAAGGCTCCTTCAGTTGACGAATGGCCTGACTATGTTGTCACCCTAGGAGAGGATAACTTTAACGAGTTTATACAAAAATATCCACTAGCTATGGTGGATTTCTGGGCTCCATGGTGTGCTCCATGTCGTGTAATTGCACCACGAATTAGACGATTATCAAAGATTTACAATGGAAAAGTAGCATTTGGGAGACTTAATACCCAGAAGAATGAGGATATTGCAAAGCAATATCATATTATGGGGATTCCTACTTTGGTGTTTTTTCGTTATGGAAAAAAAGTTAGTAGTATAACTGGTGTGATATCCATCGGTGACCTCAAAAATAAAATTGATGATCTCTTAAAGAGATTAGATGAGTAGTGGAGCATGAAACTTACAATAGTCTATGATAATGAAGTATACAAAAAAGGTATCGGTTTAAAGTCAGATTGGGGTTTTTCTTGTTTAATAGAAACAGAGGATGAAACCATTCTCTTCGATACTGGAACCGAAGGCGATATTTTGCTGAGCAATATGGAGCGGCTTGGTATAGATCCCGGGATCGTTAGCAAAATAACGGTATCGCATGAGCACAGAGATCATAATGGAGGATTGAAAGCGCTTGCATCTCTCGTCGGTGATATAGATATCTATCGATTAGCAAAGGTGAGTCCTAGTGAAAACATGCGTCTCCTGTCTGTTGAGGAATCTCGAGAAATCACGGAAGGAGTTTATACTACAGGTAGACTTAAGGGTGTAATAGATGAGCAGTCGTTGGTTCTTAATTGTGAAAAGGGTTGGTATGTTCTTGTTGGTTGCTCTCATCCAGGTGTTGAAACGATACTAAAAACAGCACAGCGATATGGTGATATAGTAGGGTTAATCGGTGGGCTGCATGGTTTCAATAATTTTTCACTTTTAGAAGAATTGGATTTTATTTGCCCATGTCACTGTACTCAGCATAAACGAGAGATAAAAGAGCTCTCCCCGAGGACATATGCTAAGAGTGGTGCAGGAAGGATAATTGAAATCTAGGTAAAAGCTGAAAATACCAAAGATATAATGAGGCTTCTACCATTATATCTCACAACCAGTTTTTTAAATAAAGAGACGTTAAAGCTAATAAGTGAAACTATGAACCAGATAACAATGCGTCCAATTGGAATAATTCACTCGACTTATAAAGAGAGTAAAGATATTCCTATTCAGGGAGGGTTTAATGATAGTGTAGAAGCCTGGGTAGAACTGAAAGATGAATATGTAAAAGGTTTAAAAGATTTAGATAAATTCAGCCATGCCATACTTCTCTATTATTTTCATAAGTCAGATAAGGAAAATATTGAGGGGAAACCATTTCTTGAAGACAAGAAACATGGGATATTTGCAATACGGAGTCCTCACCGTCCTAATCATATAGGTATGTCCGTTGTAAAAATCAAGCACATACGAGAAAATAAACTGTATTTTACTGAGGTGGACATGATAGAGGGAACGCCTTTGCTTGACATAAAACCTTATGTAAAATATTTTGACAGCCGAGAGGATGTTGTTTCTGGCTGGTTGGATAAACACTTTAAGAATGGAAAAATTCCAGATAAAACCATGATTGGATAATTCCAAAGATATTTTGATTTTTTGTAATGGTCAATTCGATGGGTAACACCTTAACTCACTACCATATTCATTTGGATATCTTATCTACTCAATGACGTAAGGCATCGTGGTACTTGCTCGTTGTCGATATTTGTAACCCATCACGATGATTATTACAGATATTTTGATTTTTGGAAAATAATTATTTATCAAAACCTTTGGTTTTAGTGTGTTCAAGAAATAATAAGATTTCGCTGTCTTTAAGAAATTAGGGTTATTTTATCTAAGGTACTCTAACTCGAATCTTTTTAAATTCCTCAATAATTTCCACTTTTTTTGGATAATTATCAAAAAGCCCTTCGAAAAATGTCTTAACAAATTTACTAGCCTCAGAAACAGAGAGTATCAATGTAAAACTATTTTCTGAATCTACACTCAACTTGTACCAATTTGTTTTTTCAACGTATTCCAACATTTGCTTTACAGTTCTTAACCCTTTATCCTGATACTCCTCCAAATGCTCTTCACCTATATTATAAATTTCATCCCAAAATTTCTCCGAACCTTCACCGATTTCAGAAAATATGGCTTTCCCGTCCGCTATATCTATTAGTAAATGTTCCATTTTTGCTAAATAATCAATATATGTCATGATTTTTTCAAGGGAGGCTTTTTCTTGTGCTTCTTCACAAATTTTTAAACATCGAAGTGCCAAACGAAGGAGATTTGCCGTTGAACCTTTATATTTTGCCTGATACTTTTCAATTATGGCTAAAGATTCTTCATCAAAGTTTGCACATACCCTTCTCATCAAATATTAGCAATGCGAATATCGTTTATAAACAAAGTGATGAAAAAAGATGCTATGTGATTACTAATTAATGAAAAAGATGCTGCCTGCTTACAAATTCATAAATACGTTTTTATAAGGAATGCAACAAAATGTATATTGGGTGAAATGGAAATGCACCAAGTCTTAATTTGTTTAGAAAAGAAAAAGGGCTTGTATCTGGATGTGCTAGACACCAGACAAAAAGAACTCGTTGCTTTAGGTAATGCTATCCGTGCAGGAAACACATACTCTATTGCAACACGTGTTAAAAAAGCCCTTGATGCAGGGGCGTCTAGGGATGAAATATTGAAAGTTTTAGCATTTATCGTTGGGGATGTACGACTTTTAAATTCTATAATGGAACTCTTGAGTATATTAAGATATGAGAGCAATAGAAGAGCACCATGGATTTCAGTAGTAGATGATGTTAGGGAAGAATAGACATGAAAACAGGAAATAATGGAACTAATGAAGCTCCCACGCAGCAAGCTGCGGGGTATCTTCCGACTGGAATTATTGACGTGGTATCGGTATGCTCTCCCACGCTGCAAGCAGCGGGGTATCTGAATGAAAATGAAAGAGATAAAAAATATTGGAAAGATTTTGAAAGGAGGCATAAAAGTGACCGAAAAAAGAAGTGCAGAACAAATACTGAAAGAAAATAAAATATTGGAGAAAATATGTATTGCCTTAAACGCAAACAATGTTGAGGGAATATCTAACCTGGTTGAATCTGCTTTTGATGTTGGATACACGGCAGAAGAAATTAAAAAAGCAATTCGTGACTGTATGGCACGTCCTGATTTCGATGTGATTTGTGAGTTCTGTAGAGCAATGCGTTTTGAGGAAAATAAAATAGGGTAAAAATGGTTATTAAAAAAAGTGCGAGAGAAATATTGAAAGAAAGTGAAATAAAAAATAAGCTCAAAGAATGTTTTAAAAAGTGTGCTCTTGGCAGGACACAGCTTAGAAAATGTGTCGTCAATTCTATGGATGGTAACAACTCTATCTAGGTAGATTGTGCAAGACCGTAGGTAGCTTTCAGGCAATCCATAGGTGTTGGCACTCTGAATCTACCTAAGGTCGTGCACCTACTTAGAGATGTTACCCTATGGATGCGGGATTACTTAAAGAGGAAGTTTTTGCTATCACCGATGAGTTAGTCGAGAGGATGGGGCAGGATGAAGTCTCCTTTTGTGTCATCGTTTCTGTAGGCGAAGTATTACGATACGAAGAGAAGCATAGAAAGGCAAAATCTGTTCTAATAGTAGATGATAAAAAAGAGGAGATAAAGAAGAAACTAGGAGAGTGTTTTAGGAAGTGCGCTTTAGCGAGAAGGCAACTTAGAAAATGTGTCGTCAACGCTATGGATGCAGGATTAACCAAAGAAGAAGTTATCCTTATCACCGACGACATTGTCGGTGGGGTGGGGAAAGACGAAGTATCTCTGTGTGGAATAATAGCTGTTGATCAAGTATTACGATATGAAGAAACCAGTAGAAAGAAGCCGATTGATGTCGTTAAAGAACGTAGATTAGAACGGGGAGATGCTTGAATCCCTTTTGCCCGGATTGTGGAGCACGGATGAGAAGGATGGTCAACGGATACTGGTGTCCTGAGTGTGATAAAATAATCAAAGATAAATAATGATTTATAAAAAAATTGAGGAAAAACGAGCGCAACTTGTTGAAAAGAATCTTCCTCAAAATACGTCTTCCGCTTAATCTGTTTGGTTAACAAAGAATGAGAATTTGAGATATTGGATGTTCGTTATGGTATATTCTGATAAGGGACGTAAGTTAAAATCACAAATAAGGTAACAGAAGAAGTTAATTAAGAAGTTGAAGGATATGATAAAAGTTTATGCGCCGTATATGGAATTTCCTGATGAATAACTCGTGTGGTAATTTTTTAAAAGGATAAACACGATATAAAACTATGATTTTATTGGAGAAAGAATAAACATGATACAGACGGCATCATGCAAATCAACATTGCAGAAGAAAGATAGATATGATGTAATGCATAAGAATTTTAAATGGAGAGTTCCAGAGCATTATAATTTTGGTTTTGACGTTGTTGATCAATGGGCTGAAGACAGAACCAAACTTGCTTTAATTTCAATTGATAGAAGTGGTAAAAGAGACCGTTATCATACATTCCATGATCTTAAGGTTCAATCAAACCAGTTTGCCAATGTTCTTAGAAAAATAGGTGTAAAGAAAAGTGATAGAGTTCTAGTAATTCTACAAAGCATTCCAGAATGGTATGTGGCTCTTATTGGTATGTTTAAACTTGGTGTTATTCCTATGCCAGGTACAGTTCTTTTGACTTCTAAAGATGTTGATTATAGGGTTAATCGTGCTGAAGCATGTATGGTTATTACTGATATGGATCATGCTGATCGAGTCAAAAGAATCAAAAATAAATGTCCTACATTAAAGCATTTGATGCTTGTTGATGGTAAAAGAAAAGGATGGCTGAATTTCAATGATGAAATGAGCAAGGCATCCCGTGAGCTTTCTCAAAAAGAGATCGGTAAAACATCTTCTGATGATCCTATGCTTATTTATTTCACTTCAGGTACTACGGGTCATCCTAAGATGGTTCTCCATACTCATAGTTATCCTCTTGGTCATGAGGTTACCGCGCGTTTTGCTCAGGCGCTTACAAAATGTGATCTTCATTGGGCTGTTTCTGAAACGGGATGGGCAAAAGCAGCTTGGGGTAAATTATTTGGTCAAATGATTGTAGGTGCTGCTGTTATCCAGTGGGAGACGCCTGGTCGTTTTGATGCCGATGGGTTGTTACAAGCTATGGAGAAATATGGTGTTACTACGTTTTGCGCTCCTCCTACTGTATATCGTATGCTTATTCAACTTGATCTCTCAAAATATAATCTCAAACTTCGTCATTGCATGAGTGCAGGTGAACCTTTGAATCCTGAGGTTATTAGGGTTTGGAAGGAAACGTTTAGCTTGGAGATTTATGATTTCTATGGCCAGACTGAAACTGTATGTGTTCTATCTAACTACCCATTTATGCCTATCAGGTATGGTTCTGTTGGCAAACCAACCCCGGGTCATGACGTGCGAATTGTTGATGATAACGGAAAAGAGCTTAAACATAATGAAGAGGGCAACATTGCACTCTATCTTGGCGATGAGCGTCCTCCAGGTCTTTTCAAGGAATATTGGAAAGATGAAGAGATCATGAAAAAATCATTCCGTGGTGACTATTACTATACTGGCGATCGGGGCTATAAGGATGAAAATGGATATTTCTGGTTTGTTGGAAGAGATGATGATGTTATAAAATCATCAGGTTATCGTATTGGACCATTTGAAGTGGAATCTGCTCTTTTGGAGCATGATGCAGTAGCTGAATGCGCAGTTGTTGGTGTCCCAGATCCTAAAGGGATAAGAGGAATAGTTGTAAAAGCTGCAGTAGTACTTGCTAAGAGATATAAGCCTTCTGAGATGCTAACGAAAGAATTACAAGATCATGTGAAAAAGGCAACAGCTCCATACAAGTATCCACGTATAATAGAGTATTTCGACGAACTTCCGAAGACAATCTCTGGAAAGATACTCCGACGTGAGCTTAGAAAAGAGTAAGATTTAGCTGGAGCGGCCAATGGAAATTAGGATTTTTTATTATTTTTTTAGCATTTATGGCATCTCCATATTGGTTTTTAGGCGATTTATGCCAAGAATTAATGGTTTTATTTGGTTTAATACCATTAAATATATGAAACTTACCAATAATTTTAAATATGTGTAACGCTATAATAGTATATCCTGAAAACCTCGTACGTTGAAAATGAGGAATGCAAATGATTGAGTTGTTTGGTGTAGAAATCTTAGGCGTTCAAATATTTCTAGCGTTGATAATCTTAGCTTTTTTCTGTGAACTTATTGACTCGTCTCTAGGCATGGGTTACGGAACGACATTAACCCCGATATTGATGATAGTAGGATTTGGACCACTTGCTATAGTACCATGTGTATTATTATCTGAATTAATCACTGGTATAACTGCAGGGTTAGCACATCATAGAGCCGGTAATGTAAATTTTAAACGCGGATCGATTCATCTCAAAATTGCCTTAGTACTTGCTGCATGTAGCATTATAGGAGCGGCTATCGCAGTGTTTTTGGCACTCAATATCCCGAAATTATGGTTAAAAACCTACATTGGTTTGATTGTTTTAGGAATGGGAATTGTGATACTGTTGACATTAAATAAAGATTATAAATTTTCATGGAAAAAAATTACTGGACTGGGTCTCATTGCCTCGTTTAATAAAGGAATGAGCGGCGGCGGTTATGGACCTGTTGTCACTGGTGGTCAGATTCTTTCGGGTGTTAATGGTAACAATGCTGTTGGTATTACCTCTCTTGCAGAAGGATTAACGTGTATCGTTGGCGTGATTGTCTTTGTTGTTTCTCCAGAAGCTGTAAATTGGAGTCTTGCACCATCTTTAGTCATTGGAGCGTTGTTGTCTGTACCGTTTTCTACATTTATCGTCAAAAAACTTCCTACGAAGACATTAAAGATCGCTATCGGTACCTTAACATTGATACTAGGAACGGTAACTCTAATCAAAGTCTTTTATTTCTAATATTAGTTAAGGAGATTAATTTATCTTCAACATGGGGTAATAACTATGAAGGAGACAAAAAAACGATCAATAGCAAAGGCAGTTAGCTATCGGATCATCTGTATTATCATGCTAGCTTTAATAACGTATTTAATAACAGGCGATCTTCTTCAAATGACTTCTATTGTAGCGATTTTTCAGTCCATTCAAATGGTTATTTATTATTGCCATGAACGAGCATGGGAACGAATAAAATGGGGATATTGCTAACAATGCAACATTACCTGATTATTGGATAGGTAACAAAAAACATTGTTAAAAAAACAAATTATTTATATTGATTATGGTATTTTTAAATGGGTTTTACTATGAAGGTCGAGTTGGAAGATGTAAGATGTATAACAGATACAGCGTTGACGATTAGAGGATCAAGAAGGAGAGTAACAGTGCCTTCTGAAGTAGTTGAAATCCTTAAGCTGAAAAATGGTGATAAGTTGCGATGGGTTGTTCTAAACGATGGAATAGTAACTATTCATAAAGTAAATTAGACTCTTGTAGACAATTGCCTTCATTGTTGGGATGATATTAGCATATTTATTAACAAAAATATGTAAGCGTCCACAAGGGTCTAAGAATGCTAGAGGATGAGGCCGCTTCTCTTTTTTAGATTATATCGCAATACCAAAGATATTTTGAGCAATGGAAAGGAATATCTGACAATACCTCAAACATTATGTTAAATAGCAGTTGACATCCTTTCACCAAGCTTACTGAAGATGAATTGCTACCATAAAGTTTAAATTTACGTTTTGCTCTACTATAAATGTAGGCGATGAAGTCCACCTTGACGTCCGCCATGACGTCTTTGCCATGACGCCCGCCAGAACCGCTCATTATTGGGCTGACGACTTCTACTAAAAAAATTACGAGGTAGAAGTATGAGTCGATACAGACACCAATCGGAATTGGCATATCTTTTTTGGAGGCATTATTACGAAAGGTAAAAATTATGTTGTTTCGTTGTTGCTCTTACGTTATTCTTTTTCTCAGATTTCAGTGGCAACAACACCATGCGAAGTTCAAATAGGAAGCAGAGGGGAGAGAATATGAGTTTTGTTGGAAGGTTGGAGAAAAATATTGCAAGGCTGGAAAAAAGCATTAAAAAGGAACATGATAAAATTGAAAAACTCAGGGTTAAATGTGAAAGTCATAAGATTACCAAAGCAGAGTTCAACGTTAAAAAGAAACATATTAAGGAGAAGATTAGAGCAATGGATTCTAGAATGCGGGTTTTACAAGGTGGGCTAGCGAAGGAGAAAAGGCACTTGGAAGAAAAATCTGAGGAGAAACATAAGAAGAAAGAGAAAAAAGCTGAGAAAAAAGAAGAGAGGAAAAGAAGAGAAAAAAAATTTTTAGAACAGCCGTGAAAAAGATGAATGTAAAAGAATTGATTGAGAAGTTGAAGAAGTATGATGAAATGCAGCTAGTTTTGATAGAAAGCAGACATGCAAGCTATCATTTTCATGTCGATAAGGTAGCAGAGGGGCTGATTGATAAAGATTTAGACGAACTAATAGAAGATAGAAAAGTTGTCTTTTTGCATGAGGGGAAACAGATGTGGATGAAGAAAAAAAAAGTATAACGGAGGGACTATAACGAAGGAAAAGGTGATCAATTATCTTGAATCTTTAGGATTTGAAACGGTAAGTCACAAAACGTCTCCAAGAAAAATATTTTTAAAAGACGGTATTACTGTGGCTGTAGAAGAGCGCGACTATAAAAAGCAAAGAATTTAGATTCTTTTATGCAAAATGAAGCTCCCACGCAGCAAGCTGCGGGGTATCTTCCGACTGGAATTATTGACGTGGTATCGGTATGCTCTCCCACGCTGCAAGCAGCGGGGTATCTGAATGAAAATGAAATGAGGTAATAAAATGAATGTTCTTGAAGAAGCAAAAGAAATAATGAAACAAGCTGGATGTAATAAAGCATTTGCAGTCTATAGAATGAAACTAAATGATATAGCAGAAGTTAAAGACTGTGACGAAAACGGAGAATCACTAGAATTAGAGAAAAATATAAGCGAGCTGGTACCGACGATTGAACAGAGGTTGGTGTTTGACCCTGAAAAACCAATAGAATGTCCCATCAATACGTCAATGAATAAATATTTGGAGTTTTCCTTAAAAAATAGAGATATAACTCCATGTAATCTAAGTGGCGAAGAACGTGAAAGAATCGAGGATAAAATGAGGCCACTTCTGGAAAAATATAATTGGACAATCAAAAAGAGATAATTATGAGAGGGAGAAAAAATAATGAAAGAAAAAGTGATTAAATATCTCAAGTCTTTAGGATTTGAAACGGTAAGTCACAAGTCATCTTCGAGGAAGATATTCCTTAACGACAATGTTACTGTGACAGTGGAGGCACGGAAATATAAAAAGTAAGAAATTTAAATCTTTTATGATAAATGAAATGAGGTGTTAAATTACTAATTCGAATGGCACAAGCATGAAAACTATAATAATTGTTTTTCATATGAATCTATATCCCATAATCCATGGTAATCAAGCAAGGGTTGCAGAATTTATCGGCGGCATACGTGAATTAGGTTATTCAGTTGTTCTCATAGTGAACTAAAACAACTACGGTGTTTCTGCTCGTGGCAGGCAATTGAAAAAAGTAATTTCTGAAATGAAAAAAAGAGTAGATGTATTGATTCCTTTAGACGCATCTGTATTTGAAGGGGGTAATCCAAATGAGTTTGATGTAGTTCCGTATACAGATGCAGTTCAGAAAGCAGTTTCTAAGTATAAGCCGATTGCTGTCATAGCGTAATACATTTGGATGGCTCCTGTTCTGGATAAAGTGAATAACGCTATAAAAATGATTGATATTCATGACATAATGCATATTCGTAAATCAATGTATGCTAAGCGAGGTGTGAACCCTTGGGTTATGTGTACGAAAAAAGAAGAGATTGACTTATTAACCGAGATTTCGCACCCCTGCAGTCTATTTTTAACTATTTTTTTTACTGGCATTTCAGTGTCAAAAATAGTTCATATTTTCATGCTTCTGCATTGTTCAGGGCATATGAATCACACTCATGGTCATTTTTTTTGATGTCATATTCATCAAATCCATTGGTTTCTGAAGATGTT
>Ga0209979_1000574_pt1 | contig 48002 bp, 39 predicted proteins | sample AnhtaG_FD_183114 | JGI IMG/M metagenome (GOLD analysis project Ga0209979, IMG submission 183114) | Deep subsurface microbial communities from Anholt, Denmark to uncover new lineages of life (NeLLi) - Anholt_01485 metaG (SPAdes) (version 2) | ecosystem: Environmental > Aquatic > Marine > Oceanic... | reverse complement strand
TACGGTTTTGTTGCTGTTGTGCGTAACGAGCCGGTTCTGAGGCAAAATACACATATCGCCCCTGGTGCTTTTGACGCTTAATCTCAGGATGGTTATGAAAGTTCCAAAGGAATGAACTTGGTCTCAATCCAATAAGATCGCCTGCCTCATGGGATGTGAGTCCGGCTTGAGATGCTCGAACCAATTGAACAAATGTCTGTGTCAGATTCCCGAATCGGGAAAAGCAGGTTCCACGATAACGCCATAGGCCGTTGGCGTCGAATTTGGCAATACCCTCCAGGGTATAATACCGGCCGTTGCGATTGTAACTCCTGATTGTTTTCAACTTGGCAAGTCGCCTCTGCACCGTTCGCTTTGAACAGTGCAGAGATAACGCCAACTCATCCAGTGTAACAATCTTTTTGCGATGGATTAATCTTGACTCCTTTTTAAGTGAATTTCCCGGTGTCATGGCAATACATCCTTACATGTTATGGTATAGTTACACTTCTTACATTAAGGACTATACTACGACATACAAAAGATCGTTGCCAGTAAAAAACTTGTGAAAAAGGGGGAAATTGCGCTTGTCAAGCGGGCGTCGGACCACTGAAAAACAGCGCAATTCCAATAATTGCTCTTTGAAAAGAGAATATTCAGGTATGTGTCAGTGAACAAAAGCCCTCGGACATATCAAACTCAATCAAAATGAAAGAGTTGTGCTTCAATGTTTGAAGTTTTGAGGGACTTTCCATGTGTTAAGCCAACATGAAAACCGAGACGAATTCGTAAACTACGCAGCTTTTTTAAGCCGATACCCAGTGTTCCGTGTTTCCTGGAATCGATGATGTTCGATATTACACGGAACCGTTTTTGCGTCACGTTTCGGCTTCTCCGGATTTTTCTCGTAATAGACATCATCAGGTCGAAACCCATCCAAGGTCATGTGTGGCCGCCAGATATTGTACCAGCTCTCAAATTCATTACAGAGAAAGGTCAGATGATCAAAGTCTTTAATGAACGGTACACGCTTGAGCCATTCGTACTTCAAGGTTTTGATGACTCTCTCTGTGACAGAAATTGATCCATGTTTGCCTATTGCTCCAAGACGCGGCTTTATGTTCCTGATGTCCAGCAGTTCTGCAAAGACGTCTCCGGTGAAAACACTGGCCTGATCCGAAATAATGTGTTTTGTTGCACCATGTTCTTCCATGGCACTTTCCAAAGCATTATTGATCCATCCGGCATTGGGTCCTTCAAGTGGAGTCACAGACATGACCTTACGGGAGAAATGGTCAATCACAACACAGACGTGGACGGGCCATATCCCCCAATACAATATCTCTTTTGTGTCGATAGACCAAACATGATTAGGATACCAGGCGGGAATTGATCTGGCCTCTATTTTCTCTTCCGTTTTCGTAGACGCAACGGGGAATCCATCAGGCTTTCGAGGTTTGGGCCTATTGAGGATATTGCGAACCGTAGAGGCTGAAATGAAGATGTTCAGCAATGCCAGTTGATTGGCAATCCGAACACGTCCCCAATCAATGTTTGATTTCGTGATTTCCCAGATCAGAACTGCGATTTCCAAGGGTGTTTTGTTGGCTGGAATTCGGGTGTGCCTCGTATCATTGATCTGATGGAGCCAACGGTAAAGAGTGGATCGGGAGACGCCTAGATGCTCTGTCACTTTTCGTCTGGCTATCCCAAAGGTCTCGATATGCCAGAGGATAAACAGTCTCTCTCGCGAAGCGTGTATCGCGGCTTTTTCTGTCGCTTTTGAATCCGCTTCTGGAGAATCGACACCTGCATTTCGAGTTGGTAGACCTTATCTTTCAGAAAGAGGATTTCCTTGTCTTTGGTGTCGGCGTCCATGGCAGCAAGGCGTTTGAGGCTTCGCTTACGAACTCTTCCTGAGAATCGGGCAGCCATGATGGCCGCTTTAATGATCAATGTAACAGCATGGGTGATGACGTCCAAGTTCTTGTTCATAAGGCCATTCAAACCTCCTCCAATGCATGTGCACACTCTATTTGTGGGTGTGATTGTAGCACAAAACGGACGAAATAGCGACTGAGAAGTCCAGGGAGGTAAATGCTTGTATTTCAATAGGATAGATCAGATGTCATGACGGTCCCATTGGCCCTTGACAACCACAAGGTGTCCTACGCAAAAATTAGAATGAAGGTAAAAACGTTTGAGTCGTGAGTTTTTGAAATGGAATATAGCTCATTGAAGACTGAATATTGACAGTTTCAGGAAGAGTGATTCCCGGCAAAGTCAGAGCTTTGACAAACATGTCGCAATCGGCGCAGACCTCATCTTTCTTGCTTTGCAATCAGCTCAAAATTCTGTTTCAGATTTTCAGTAAGCGCAAAGTGCAGTATTTTGCGTCTATCGTGTGATATGGCTACAAATACATGTATTGATTTGAAGAAGATCGTTCGTGCCACAAGGGAGTCAATGCCGACGATATGCTTTGCATGGTTTCTTAGAAAGGTCAGCCATCGCTGTCGCTTGCCATCATCAAATTTCGACTTTCGTATATATTTGGCAACGGTGTTGTCAGAAACATCAAGCCCGAGCTTTACGAGTTCACCTTGGATACGTTGGGCAGTCCAGGTTGGGTTTTCTTTTTGCATTCTTCGGATAAGTTTTATAAGTTCCCAATCGATATTAGGCCTGCCGACTCTTCGAGATTTCCGTTTCCAGTAAAGCTTGAAGCCTTTTTTGTGCCAGCCAATAACAGTAGGGGGCTTGACAATAACCAGTGATGATCTCCAATCGTTCCAGATTCTTGATAGCCAAACCCAGAAAATACGGTCGTTGTTTTTGATCTTCGGCCTTTTTATGCTGCGTTGCTGAACAGCCAATTGCTGGCGGAGAGCAAGGTTTTCAAGAACTATGTCTTGTTTGCTCCTGAATATGAGCCTTAGAAACTCAAAGATGAGCTTGGCAAGGATTTTCAAGGTTGCTTCCTCCCGAATATTCCTATAGAATTAATCCTTAATCGTTATTCAGGGAGTTTACATAAGTCTTTGAAATTAAACAAGTTCTAATTTTTGAGTAGGACAGCCGGCAATATTTATCAGACAAATATTCATTTCAGAGTTCATAATTTCGGCTCCTCATGTAAGATTTATCAATCCATATACCCAAGATTTTTAAGAAGATTTTCTATCTTTTTTGTTTCTTCCCCATTCAAGGCGCTTCCCTTGGAAGAGTTGTAATGGATATTATTTTCGAACTGAATTTCATGATTTTTTACAAATTCAGGATTGATTATTTCTGTCAGGACCTGCCCGTCAACATCTTCTGGAATCGCTGCTCCCATTAGATAAAGTATTGTGGGCATGATATCGTAGATATCAGCAACAATTCTTTCCCTGATGATACTATTTCCGTGGGCAATGAATAAGCCCTTTTCGTCATGATCACCAGTTCTGTATTTGTTTCCCACCCTGTTTTCGCCTACAATGACAGTTCCCAGCGATTGGTTGATTGAATACCCCTCGTTCATAATAACCAATAAATCGGGTCTATCCTTACTGTATTCGTTTGAATATATCAATTCGCCTTTATAAACTGTTTTCACGATGCTTTTGCCCGTCTCAGGGTCCTCGACTTTTAGTAATTCGTTAATAATCACTTCACATAAATTGTGGTAATCTGCTCTTTCTACGATTCCTTTTGGCTCCCGACCTTTCAAGTTCACAGATATTATGCCATAGCTTTGCAATGAGAAAGCTTTGGTTTTTCTGTGAACAAAATCACCTTCTTTGAGACCTTCGGACGGAAATGTTCTCCTAACGAGGTTTATGAGAGGAGTTGGAACATGTTTTTTTAACTGTGCCCATCCTGTTTTTTTTATGGTTCTTCGGATGTTGGCCACCGATATATTTAGCTTGGCCAAACTATTCTTAATTTTATAGTTGTGCCGAGGTTCCAACAATCCAGATTCTTTAAGAAAGGTGTTGATATAAAAGCTCTTTTTAGCTTCCATGAAGCCATGATCAGAAACAATAAATAAAACAGTCTCATCATCAAATCTTTTCAAAATATTGCCCAAAATTTCATCCAGCAATTGGTAATACTTTACGCATTCACGGTCCATTGAAGTAACTTCGTCCCAGAGGAAATGTTGAAGTCTATCCGGGCCAGTGAATACGAGGAAAAACAAATTCCAAGGATGATTCTCAAGCATATACTCCATCAAGTTTCTTCGGCCCTCAGTAATCTCGAAGATTTTCTTCAATAATAGATTCATGTCAGTTGAGTACACGTATTCATCTGCGCCTATATCAACTTGATAGTTGGGTATAAGCTCTAAGATTTTCTTTTTTTCCTCATTAGGGTAAACAAATTCAGCGTTTAGACTTGGTGTCATCAAACCAGATACCATAATACCGTTGACTTTATCTGGCGGGTAAAAAAAGGGGACATTTGCAATTACTACTTTTTTGCCATGTCTGCTTAAAACATTCCACATTGGATTTGCATAAGGTGAAATGCTTTTAGTAATAATTTCGGTTGTGTAACCATTCCTTTTTCTGAATTCATAAATACCATGTTTACCGGGATTCTTTCCTGTGGCCAAGGAGGTCCAGGCTAAAGGGGAAGAAGGTGGAATAGTTGAATGCAGGACACCGTAGGATCCATTATTCATAACTTTTTGGAAGCTGGGTAACAAGCCAGCCTTAATATAGGGTTCTACGATACGCAGAGTCATTCCATCTAAACCTAATAGAAAAACGTTCATGATATCTCCCAGGGAAAGTATTGTTTTTATTATATAATATCTTTAAAATGAACTTATCACTCCTTGCTAAGTATTAAAATATCCTGATATGCCAAATAATCCTCTTGTTTGCTCCAAGAACCAAAGTAGATTTTCTCTAAATGCAGTTTGCTTTGCTCTATCATTTTTCTCACCTCACTTTCCTGGTAGGCAATTGTGGTTTCTGGGCGGTCTGGCCAGAGGACAGAATAAACATTATTGTGATGCCAATTTATGGGTCCTCCTTTGACAGGTTTCCTCTTCTGCGCAATTTCACTGAGAGTTTCGGGTTAGCCATTTAATAGAAGGAAGGTGAGTAGGGCTTTGCGCTTTGGTTTTAGCACCCGACTTATCTGTTGTAGGTAATTTTCGCAGTCTTCGGGAAGTAAGTGTGTAAAGACTGACATAGCAAAGACAAAATCGAATTTCTCATCCTCATAAGGGAACGAAAATGTGGATGCTTTTAATTTACCATGTCGATTGTAATGCCCATTCCATAAATCCACAAACTTGAATTTGTAATTGCTGTGCTTTGATGCAATATTCGCATTGGCCCAGTCGATTGCTTTTTTATAAACGTCAAAACCGCAATACTCACCCTGAAAGAAATTCGGTGAAGCAATTAACTGACTGGCGAACCTTCCGGTGCCACAGCCAATGTCCAAGATCGTTTCGTTCATTTTCAAACCGCAAAGTAGTTTGAAATAGACAATAAACTCTTTTGGCAATCCCTCATATTCTTCAACAGGTCCAACATGTGCTCTCAATGAATATCGTGGAATGTTTTTTTTGTTGATCTTTAAGTGAACCAAATCGAAACAATCAATGATTTTCCATTTCATTCTTATATGCATCTTTTAAACACCCAAAAACTCATGTCCTTCCTATCGGGCGGGGCCAGAATCATTTGATTCCTCATTGCAGGTGCGTGCTGCATTGGCGAATTTCATTTTGACGGTCTTGATGATAAATCTGTCTTGGTCATTGAATCCCAATTTATACAGTACCGTAATGAATATAGCTGAAAAGAGCAACACAGAAACCAGCATTTTCTGTACTCCAACCAAATTGCCCAGCATATTCAGCACGAATACAACTATCCCAAAGGCCACCAGGCCGGCTCCAAGAGGTTTTACAAAGTGCCTGCTATATGGATGCATTCTTAATAATATACATACCTCCAACAACATTACTACGTTAGAGACGATAATAGATATTCCACTGGCAATGGCAGCGCCAATAATTCCGTATGGAGGGATCAAAAGGCGGTTTAGAAGTATATTGAGAACACAGACACCAACATTGTTCCACATCACAAAGTCTTGCTTACCCGACATTATAAGAACAGCGCCAACAGATCCCACACTCGCATTTACCAATTGAGCCGATGCAAGAATTACTAAAGGAGCATAGCCTATGATAAACCGCTGCCCAAACATTGCCATTATCTCTTTTGAGAGCAGTGCCACTAACAAGAAGACCGAAAAACTTACGCCAAAATTCCATCTGGTTACGGTCTTAAACAGTGCCCCAAGCTTTTGCATCTGCTTTCTATTGTATAGGTCCGATACAATTGGTGCAAAAATGGCGCCGAAGGAAGCTAAAGTCAGACTTATGAGTAAAGCTGTTCTCATGGCCATATTGTATACAGCGACCTCTTCGGATGTTTTGAAATATCCCAGCATCAAGATATCGGTCCACATAATTACGTAAGTTAGGAAAATAATGCCTGCCGAAGGGATAGAAATCCTGAGAAGTTTTCTCGCTTCGTAAACAGCCTTTATATGCTTAATATTTGGGAAGCATTTTACCAGGAAAAACATTGAAAGGATACATGTGAGAAAAATGGATGTGGTGTTTGCCGCCGCCATTCCGTTGAGTCCACACCCGGCAAAAAAAAACAACAGGGCAAGCACTACATTGGACAAGGGCCAGAATAGAAACCGGCTCCAGACAACGTATTTCATCATTTTAAGGCCCTGTGTATAGGCCAGCGCGATTACCGCAGCGGACAAGAATGGAAGCGAAAAAGATAAGAGCTTAATTACCGGCTGCAACTCGGGCTTTGCGAAAACACTCACGGATAAAAACCGCGAGCCTATAAACAATCCGGCCCCAATTGATACGCTCACTATGAAAGACCATGCTAGGGCTTGAACAATTGTGCCTTTAATCCTTCCTTCGTCCCCAAGTCCTTTGTATATAGAAACATATCTGACGACACAAATCTCCAGGCCGAACCTGCTGATTATTCCGGCAAAAGCGACTATCGTCAATCCCAACAGCAGTATTCCGAGCAGTCGTGGTCCGAGGATTCTTGCAAGTATTGCCATATAGAGATATCTGAAGCCAACATCCATGATCCTCCCTACAAAGGTGATGCCTGCACCTTCGGCGATGCTGGCTAATTCTGACTTATGTATATTTGATTCAGAGGCTTGGCTCATTGTCATAGGCTTTCAGTTGTGCATGATGAATCATAAGGGTGTCTGCTCTAATCCGGTGTGAGACAGAGCATTTGTTACAGAGTTCTCCAACATGCGTGAAAAAGACATGCAAATTGCGAGGTATACCCAGAGCTGAGCATATGGTACAAGTGCCCTGCCAAGTGGATTCGTCAATCCATCAAGCAGATAGCCCAAAAGTCCGGTCAAAATGGCAAGAGATAATCCCCGAATTAACGGGTCTTGACATTTCCGCAACGTCCAGCATTTTAGCATCGTTAGTATAACAGGACCATAAAAACCTATCATTCCGAACAGGCCTATTTCCGAAACAAGATAGAGAAACAAATTGTGGACAGGAAAGAAAGTAGTGGAACGGTCCACGTTTTCGTAGACGGGCACATCAGATTCTTCCAGCGCGTAAAGGTAATTTCCAGTTCCATATCCGAAGAAGAAATTTTGACGCCAAATACCCAGCGCTGTCTTGTTCATCTGAAATCGTTCTGTCAGAAGCTCGGATGGGGCTCTAAATAAACGGACAAAAAGATATTCAAAACCCTGCGGATAAGAAATGCTTACGATGGCAAATAATACTATGGCAATGAGAAATGCTTTAGTTTGCTTCCAGGAAAAGACTATGATCCCTAACGCAAAGGTCGATGAAATGCCGAAACTTAACCAGCCGGACCGTGAGAACGTTACAAGAAGCCCACCAATACCAATAATTAGAATAATTGCAAGGGCAAATCTAATTCGTAACTTCCACTGCCGCATCATCATTAAAACGAATGGAACCGGAAGAATCATGCTGTAATACTCTCCCAATACGTGAGGATCAAAAGTAGTTCCCTCAGCCCTGATTTGCTCTACGATTCCAGGAACTTTTTTTTGTGTTCCAATCGCAGAGTCCACTCGCGATGATGCTCTTCCCTTGTTCACGCCAATACCTGTTTTACCGGTGGCACGCTCGTAAAGGGCAAGGGAGCTTTCAAGCAAAATAGCAAACAGCAACAGTACCACAATCCACCTGAGATGACTGCGTTTAACCTTGTGCGCGATGAAATAGTAGAGCATTACATGTTTGATATTATGGATAATATCAAATATTCCCACTAATTTAGAAGGGGCCCCAAGCAAAGACATAATCTGGGAAAAGATTAGAAGGATGATAAAATAATCAACTTTACGAAGTCTTGGAAGCGGTTCTTTTTTTGTAACAAATATTTGAGCGAACCAAACCAGATAAGCCATCAAAAGCATTATTTCTATCAGTCCCAGGCTAAAACCTGGCATCACGGCAAATGGCACATCCTGTTGGCAAAGTACCTTTCCAAACAAAGAAAATGGAATATTAAAGACCATTGCTAAAATAAGAATATCTACAATATAGGATATCCCTATCATGGATATGGAAAGGAACAGAATCCCCCCAGTAAAAGCCAGCGCAAAACGAAATTCCAGTTGCATTATTTTCCAGCACACCAGGGAAAATAGTGCGCCGGCGAATACAACAATCCAATACTTAGTTTGAACAACGCTGTCTAATACGCGCATCGTTAATGAAATGAATGCTTCAACAGATTAGCAGGTTTCCGTTTGTGATCAACAAGACCTTACTGAGGAAATCCCTGTTTTCGAAAAAAGCTGGAAGGGAATTTCCTGGCTGAAAAGATAATCTTCGCATCGTTTGTCGAACTGGTGCCGGGGAAAAAGGCTACATGTGTGTACCAAAATTCCGGAGGAAGGTCAATTTTCCTGCGTTCGCTTCCGTCGGGTCGGATAGTATATAGTTGAGTGAGGGTTTTTGACTTCTTGAGCTTTTCCGGGTTGAAATGCCAGAAGACCAACAACTTGCCGTCAGGTGACCATTCAGCAACCCCTTCGATTACATTTGGTGGAGACAAATCTTTTTCCGCGCCTGTTTTTAGATCAACAACAACAAGGTGCCATTCATCCTTTTTGATATTACGAAAAATGGCAACTTTGGATTTGTCTAGTGATAACTTGGGATCATTCTCTCCTTCTGAACCACGCGGTGGTGAGGTTATTCGTTTTAGATTCTTTCCATCGACAGTCATAGTATAGATTGAACGTGTTCGGAATTTCTTTGTCCTCGCCGGGAAGACCACCAAATCTCCAACCATATGCGGGTCTGTCGGGAAATATCCCCTGGGTACCGGAAGCTGCCTTTTCTTTTTTGTTTTGAGATCTATTATAAAAAGTCCTGGAGCACCGTTAGGTGTATCTGTCGAAACATATAGGAGGCCCTTGTTATCAGGTGTCCAATAACTGTTTCCGTTGATAACACCTTTTTTGGCGGGGACAATAGCCTGCAGCTCCGAACCATCGATACGACACAGCATAATCTCTGTATCTTCATATCCGTCACCTTCTACAGCCGCACCTAAAGCCGCACCGACGCGTCCCTTTTTGTTGAAGCGCATAAATGTTATCCATTTGTGGTCGTCCGATACCCTGGCATGGTTTATCTCTCGCGTTGGATCTCTGACAATTTCCTTGATATTCTTTCCATCTAAAGTGGCAGTAAAAATAGCAAAATACTCCAGGGCAAATGGTTTCTTAGCTTTTGGTCTTCCTGAACCCGACATCGCAACTGTACAACCCACTATGATAATGACAATCCCAATGATCAAGATGGCAGATCTTAGTGTTTTCATAATCTTACTCCTTTATTGATCAGATGATATTCGAAGCACAGGCGATTTAGAGCTTACTATTTCACAGTCTCAAACGTACAACATTATCTCTAAGACTTCTAATAGATTTAACTTCTGGATCTATTAGCGCCGCCCATGGGGCCTTCCCTAAGTGCCTGGCATTTCTTTAAAGCACGAGGTAAGTCCATATAAATCACTTTAAGGCCTTTTATAATTGTTGTAAAGCACTTTATCAAACCATAAATCGCACGATTCTTACAAAGATAACCATGCCCAGATGGATCTATAAGCATCGTGTGTCTCGCGGCTGCAAGATTATATAAACATGGGACATTTATTGAAGAGACGATCAGATCCCTCCTATTAAAAATTGTCAAAAGGCGAAGGAGCAACTGAGGCAAATGAAAATACAGATACTCGTGCATACGGGCAGATACATTCATATTATCTCTGTCGGTTCGTACGTGGATTTCCTCCCAGCGAATTTGTTTAAAATACTTTTGAAAGGTTCTTTTTATTTCCGCTTTATGGTGTTCATCCGAGATCATATTGAGAATAACACGTGGATTCTTCGGGAGCCTTTCCGAAAGTTTTCGACATATCTGATCAATTCCCCTCGGTTCGATACCCTTGGGCCACGACGAGAAATCCTTTTTCGAGAAATTCCCTGCCAGGAAATCCTTAACTCCTTCCTCGCGTGCGCGCCCAAAGTTCGGTCGTAATGTGAAATTCTCGAAGGCAGCCTTGAGATAACTCTTCTTGATCAGATGACGGACGCCGGCGATAGAATTGTCAGGATTGTAGCAGAGATGAAACAGCAGCGCACTGCGTACTCTGTCATACAAAGCATAGGGGAAATAAAAATTAGGCTTGATATTAGCCCAGTTGCGGTGCCACACCCTCGATTTACTATTGCAGCACACGCGGTAGCCGTTTCTCAGCATCCTTGTACACCATTCGGTGTCTCCCCAGTAAAGCCAGAGACGTTCATCCCAAAATCCCAGCTTTCGATATAAATCGGTTCTCGTTAATGAAGAACAGGCAGGAATCAGCTCCACATCGTACACACCATCAACCTTTTTATCGGGTGGAATATGGAAAGCAACATTGGCAGTTTTCCAATCAATATTGAGCCCGGCAGTTACCAGTTGGTCTCTATTCTCTGGTTCATACACCGCTGAACCTACAACTGCTATTTCTGGGTTCTCTTCAGCAGTCACGACCAGGGGCATTAATGTCTGCTTTTCAATTTCCACATCGCTGTCCAGTAGCCAGATGTATTTGTATTCGCGATCGGCGTTCATGGCAGCCTTGATGGCCATGTTGAAGCCTGCTGCTATGCCCAGGTTGTCATCGCACACGGTCAAGTGCACCTCAGGAAAATCCCGCCGAATAGCCTCTACCGTGTTGTCACCAGACGCACTGTCAACTACAAAGATGTCGATCTGTTCCATCGGATAGTCAAGCTGCCGAACTTGCGAAAGCATGCGCAGGAGCAACTCGCATCTGTTTTGCGTGACCGTCAAGGCGGCAATGCTGGGCCACTGTTGCGAACAGGGATTTTCCGCCATGTCTTTTCCACCTCTTAGATTTCAGCTTGTCATTCAGAACAACACATAGATGAAAGGCGCCAGGGTAGAGCTTTCAGTAAGGATGAACAATATCCCGAAAAAGAGCAGAAAGATAATGATCGGTAGGAGCCACCATTTTCGGCGGATCCTGAGAAACTGCCAGAATTCTTTTACAATAGATAACATAGTTACCCCGCTTTCACTCCCGTGCTTACATTAATGCATAACTGTATTAATATATGCCTTTAATAGGTGCTTATGTCTAACTCACCATATTACTTCTTCAGGACTGTCGACATTTGAATGATTGTGCTGCTGTTCAAGGCCTCGTGTCGGCTGCAGATCTTCCCGTTTCTGTTCAAGCCTCTCAATATACTCAGCCACTGCTTGCGCGACCCTTCTGTTGCCCTCGACGGAAAAGTGTCCGTGATAATAGTCCTCATACTGCTCTTTTACAAATATGTCGCCACAATCGATATAGTTATATCCACGTGTATCCAAATGCTCAACTAGGGGACGGTATGGCTTTGTGTTGAAGCGCTTCATAATAACCACCGAGTCAAGCATGGGAAACAAAACGATTATCGGTGTCTCCCCTCTGAAACGCGCCGTACTTACGAATTCGTCAATGATATATCGCATAATGGCGAGACCATCTGAACTCTTGTCATACAAATGATAGAATTTCCTTCGGGCCATCGTGGATTCAAGAGATGGCGATATCTTGTGTTTTGCATAAAGCTTGAAATACTTTATGAAGAAATCTCTGTGCGAGAGGATCAAGAATGTTGTCGGCCATGTTAGCCGGCGAGGCATGTTCAACTTGGCGCAATATTTACACCAATAGTCCTCTTGCGCCAACTTATCAAAGAAACTAATATCCTGCATCTGCATTAGGTCATTGGCATTCTTCAAGGGGTTTTCAACCAGAACAATAGACTTGCCGCCTGAAATAGAGAATCTCGGCTTTGTTTGGATCCCCTGGGGGCCGAAAAATCCTCAGCAAGAGGTTAATAATCTTCCAATATTTTCATCCAAAATGGTAAGTATAACGTATTCCGTTTCGATATTGTTGTCCTTGTACTTCAAAAGGGCCTGATCTGGTCCATATGCTGGTACACCAAAATTTATGCACTCCCAGCCCGTATTCTCTTCAACAAGATATTCCCATGTTTCATTATCCTTAACCTGGTCACAGTAAGCAAATGAGTCGCCAAATACCTTAATTTTGTATATCTGCTTACCCTGGTACAGATGACCCTTCCTGTTTCCGAGCGGGCCTTTTTCCTCTTCGTCTATATCCCACCCCCACGTTTGATGAAAGTGTTTCTGCACAAAATGTTCTATTTGTTTGCTGCTGGGAAGTGCGGGCATGCGAAAGATATGGAACTTTCTTCGTACTCTTGCTAGACATATATATACACACACGTCAAGGCCCGCCCAGAGGATGAGAAAAGCAAATAAGCCAAACAGGATCTTCCTGGGACGACTTATACGACGCGATTTTACAGCAACCGCATGCGAATTATTTTTCATATTACCTCCGCAAATGTAGTGAATATCAGAGAAGCAACAGATGCGCACACCACATCTTTGCCACGCCGCTCAGGTTCACCCGCTGTTCCGCTTCGTTACAAATCTTCAACAGGTTGCTGAACGAATTCAGAACATTTGATTCTTTGACAAGGCGCGTACTGTTGTCCTTTCTCTCGAAACAGCTGATCCAACCACCGCCATATCGGGATTTTCTTCCGCCGTCATCACCAAAGGCATCAATGTTTGTGGTTCAATCTCAGCGTCACTGTCCAGCAACCATATATAATCACACTAACGTTCTGTACTCAACGCTAGTTTTATCACCATATTAAAACCGGCAGCGATTCCGAGATTGTCCCTGGACTCTGTCAGATGAACTTCGGGGAACTCCTGCTGCACTCTTTCAACTGTATCATCAACCGACGCGCTGTCCACTAAAAATATGTCGAGCATCCCTTTGGGATAGTCCAGTTCACGAAGCTGGGAGAGGACGCGTAGCAGAGGCTCGCATCTGTTGCGAGTTACTGACACGACTGCCACGGCAGGTAAATACCGTGAAGAAATATCTTTTTGCCAATCTCGTTTTTTCATATGTTCCTATAAGACTCTCTAATTGCCACCTTTGTATAAGTCACAAAAAAGGAAAAACGTACTTGTTTGTAAATTAATTGAAGCGCGTGATCAAAAGTATTTCTGCCGTCAAGACTCAGAGGCGTTAGAAGGCGCCGTGTCGAATCAGAACTCTCCAGACAGTCAAAAATAGAATCTTTAAGTCGAGTGCAACCGATTTCTTATCTATGTATTCCAGATCATACGCTATGGTTTGCTGAAAGGTTAATCTGCCTCTACCGTTAATCTGGGGCAATCCTGTTATACCGGATTTGACCGTAAATTTTCGCATTTGATCAGGTTTATAATTTGGGAGCATCTCGGGAATCTCGGGTCTTGGACCAACCAGTCTCATATCACCGGTCAAAACGTTCCAGAAATTGGGTATCTCATCCAATGTGGATATACGCAGCCATTTACCTACCTTAGTGATGCGTGGATCGTACCGTATCTTGAAGGCAATCTGTTCAATTTCCTCTTTGGTATAATTGTAATCGTATAGCTCAGGGAACCTCTCTCTTGCATCGGCGTACATGGTCCTGAATTTCACAAACCAGAATGTCTTGGGCACCCAGTAGAACTTATCGGGTGAATAATTCGGGTCGGAAATTTCGTATCTTGGGTCTTTAAGGATTTTTCTTCCCCGTACTTTGCGACTTTTTGCAAGCCTTCGTTGGAAGAATAAGGCCGGACCTGGTGAATCAAGTTTGATAATCAGCGCCACGACCAACATAATTGGTATAGAAAACATTATCGCGATGGCACTGACAAAGACTTCACAGGAACGATATATGATTCTTCGTACTACCTCAGCGTGAGACAATGACGACCCATATCCTTCTTCGGCCGGGATGCAGAATAATTTTTTCTGTTCGGCTTTAGTTTTTGGCTTGCTTGTGTTATTTGTATCTCGTTTGCGCCTTTTAGCTTGACTGACCTTCTGACCTTTCCCGTTCAATACGCTATAATTATTGGTGCTCGTTGCCATATGCTGTTTCTTGGCAGAACTATAAGAATTGTCCCCGATATCATTTCGAAGTGTCACTGATATTTACTCTCCTACCCGGGAATAAAAGCAATCCGACAGAATCGCAACTAAACGTATTCTATCAAATACTTGATTGTTCTTCTGGTCGTGTTGACAAAACCGAGGTTGACAAAAGACCTTATAAGCATAGATAAGGCGGTCCTGAAAGGCAATGGAACGTCTTTGTTGCGCAAATAGCAGTTCCTACATTCAGTGAATGCCGGATTCTTGCTGTTGACAGTTCTTCTCAAGAGTTGAAATTTTTTGCTATTCCATATCTCCTCGAAACTATTATCTAAAAGATTGCCGAAGCTTTCACCCATCGCGCAGCATGGTCTGACATGTCCATCGTAAGTGACATATATTGTCTGCCATGGTTCGTAACAGATTTTCACTTTAGTAGAGTCTACACTCTTGTTCTTATCAGCCTCTCCGCTGGCGCAAGTCTCACCATTATCGGTTTGCTTGCCATCGGTTGATCCGTCAGTTCTTGTGATCAGGGTAATCAGGTCTTGGATACTTTTCGAATCGTTATTCTCATCAAAGAGACTTTTTAGGGCTATAGCACCGCACTTTATGTGTTCTTGTTTCTTTTCTATAAGTTCGTTAAGATTCTGCAGGGCCGGCGGAACATCAAGTTTGGGAAAATACGGCGGTGCAATCAGGTTCACACGGCATTGATTTGCTACCTTCCTTGATTCTTCCAGGAGTTGAGTTACTGTATCTTTATCATAGTAATATAGACACTCTTTAACAGCCTCTGAATCCTGGGGTGAGAGGTTTTGCACTGATATTTCCTTGATACCTATTTTAGCCAGGATTCTTATCATTTCAGGCAGCTCGTGTATGTTGCGGCGCATTGCCACGAAATTTACTCGCATGAAGGGCTTATTACTTCGCTCCCGGATTTTTATCTCGTGCAGGGTTCCAATATTTTCCAATACCTCTGAGAACCTTGCGCCAACCCTTATAGCTTCGAAGGTCTGTTTCGTTCCGCCATCTATGGAAAATGTGACTTGATCGAGTTGCAGGGCAACCAGCCGCTCGGCGATTTGTTTGGTGATCAGCGTTCCATTGGTTATGATGTCTATAAAGATGTCCGACTTTTTGAGATATTCCAATTTGGCCAAAAATGTTTTGTTCAGAAAAGGCTCGCCAAAGCCAACCTCATGTATAATCCTGGCATATGAAAACACAGGTTTGCTACGCTCGAAGATATTATCCTTCATAATTCCGCCATAGATTACTTTACTGTGTGTACACGTTATACAACGCAAATTACAGCTTAATGACACCTCAACAAAAACCTTCCAGGGTTTGGTCAAGACCGTTGGCCTGGTAAATCTTTTTTCCCAGAAATTAACAAACACATTTGTTTTCTTGCTCACACTTAGCTCCTCAATGTGTAATCTCTCTCCATGCAAAGGACCCACTGGCGGTTATATCATGTCCTTTTCATACAGAGCGGCTGAGCGACAGGTAATTCATAATCACCATCCTGCCTGATAGACTTCTTCATAAGCTGAAACAGTCTGAGTCGCGGCTCTTTCCCAGCTAAATTCCCGGACGCGGGCAAATCCTCTACGTATCATTTGCTCCCGAAGCTTTCTGTCTGTGAGGTACTTGAAGATTCTCTCCGCAATATCTTCTGTGCGATATGGATCTACTAACAAAGCTGCATCTCCAACCACCTCGGGAACCGAGGTGACATTTGATGCCACCACCGGTGTACCGCAGGCCATCGCCTCAAGCGGGGGCAGTCCGAATCCTTCAGAAAATGATGGAAACACAAAAACGTCTGCACCGCTGTAGAAAAAGGGCAACTCATTGTGCGGGCGCCGTTCCACAAAAACGACGCGGTCTGCGATATTCAGCTCATCTACAGTGTCGAAAATCTTCTGGTGATGGTATCCCTTCTCGCCAAGCAAGACGAGCTTATGTTCCATTTTCGACTCATTCAAAAGGATGTGGTAGGCACGAATCAAGCCTTCCACATTCTTTCTTTTCGTGAGTACACCTAAAAAAAGGATATAAGGTCCTTCTATTCCGGAGGCTTGGAGAAAGTTGTTAAGCATTTCCTTGTCTTCGATGGGTTTCATCTCATCTCCAACTGCTGGCTGAACAATGAAAACTCGTTGCGGGTCATAATTGAATCGGTCAATAACCTTGTTTCTTAAGTATTCTGTGTAACAAAAAACGGCGGAGGCGTTTTTCATTGCCCTGTTTATTAAATACAAGAACCTCCATCGTTTGAGAGGCGGATACAATTCCGGCTGAGAATATTGGCTCCAGCAAGTCATTGTCGTTACAAATTTGCACGGAATGACGGGGGGTGCAACAAATGTTGCGTGCAGTAGGTCCACAGGATGTCTCTTTAGTTCCATCGTCAGGCCAAAGGAGATACCCAACCATTTGCCCGAGGGCTTAATGGCCTTTATTTTGAAATTTTGGTTGGAATTATCGAGTTGTAATCCCTGGGTGCTCATCCGCGTAAGTCCGTACACGGTGTAAGTGTTCTTGCGATCAAAGTGGGATATGGATTCAAGAACCCTCTTATCAACTACTGCAGGACCCCCTTTGGTACCCATTATGGAGGAAAAATAACCGATGTGCATCTCTTAGCCCTTATTCACTATTTGTGCTGTGACATTTGTGGGTGTTTAGGCTAATCGTTCTTTTTTACGCGAGTCCTTAATACCTTGTCTCATGTGGTAATAAATAGTCCCTCGATAAGTAATCTTATTGGCAAAAAGAGCCGCAAAGGAGCTATTTTCAGCGAGGTTAAGGACATGGAGCCAAAAGCTATTAACGGACCACTTGTTGAACAACAATCTTCGTGGAATCTCACGAAAAAACATCCTAACAAAACCTTTCAAACCAGCTTCAAGCGTGCAAATATTGTATAACGGATATATGAAAGACTTAGGAATGTTGCCACTTAGCATATCAAAATTTAATCCCCTTTCGTATGATCTGCGACAGGCATTTGACAGTGTCTCAGGATGGTAATGGTACGCAAGCGCATTTTCATCATAAATAATCTTCAGTCCCTTTCGGCCAAGCCTATAGCCAAGTTCTATATCTTCATGGGCCGCACCTTTTCTTTCTCTGTACAGGCCATTCTCCAGAAGAAAATTTTTCTTAACGGAAATATTACATGCAAGAAAGTGAATGGCATCTAACTGCCTTTTTCCATCGAGAATATCGTAGCGAAAGGGATCCCAGTATTTGTGCATAACCGTTGAGGGCAGCTCGGGAGATGGGATAACTTTTCCTAAAACAGCAATATTTTCATCAGGGTATTCGCTGTGGGTTTTCAAGTGCTGCTGGAGCATTCCTGGAGTCGTCCAGACGACATCTGCCATCAATAAAATAAGTTTGCTTACAGCCTCTCTTATTCCACGATTCTGGGTATAACCAGGCCCTCGGTTTTCATGTCTAAAGAAACGCAAGTTGTAAGGCAACAAGGCAATGTGCGATTCAACCATCTCCTGAGTACTGTCAGATGAACCATCATCAATAACCAAGACTTCAAAATCCTCAGGGCAGATTATCTGCTTTGCTAATTTGTCTAAAGTAACTTTGAGAGTATCACAACGATTGAACGTCGCGATAATCACACTTATTATGGGGGCCTTGATCACGTTACAAGTTGTCCTGAATTATCTTTGGATTTAGTTTTATGTTTTTGCAGTGCTATCTCAACGGCCCTCTTGCCACTCATGATTGCATCATCACTCCAGTGATACTCCCAATCACCATATCTACCGCAGGTGTAAATGTTAAGACTATGGAGATAGTTATGTATTTTTTCAACAGCAGCTTTACGATGGTGATCATATATGACATACCCATATTTTAGGTAGACCACATCTTCGAAAGATATTTTGTGGTCAGGTTCAAGGACGCCCACCCTAACCAGATCACTATGAACCCTCCTTAAAAGTTCACTCCTATCAGGAGAATTATTCAAGTCATATGATACTTCCGCCTGAATAAGACTTTTGCCTTTCGGGCTCAACCCTTTGCAGAAATTGTTAGGAAAGCTGATTCGAAAGAAAGAAATGTCTTTTTCAGAGTAATAGATCCAATGTTTATTACTTATATTGGGCAGATCCACACCCAGATTAACTATTGCAATAGAGTTGAAGCGCAATTGATCAACTGCACTATGAACGTTAGAAGGCACATGAGAAAACAATTTCACCAGTTCGGGTAGTGGAATAGTCGAAATAAGAAAATCATAAGTGATCTTCTCTTGACCTTCATTGAAAGTGATAATCCCATTGTGAACATCAATGGCTTTTGCCTTCATGCCGTAATGAATGTTATTGATCCTAGAAGCTAAAGCCTGAGCAATTCCGGCAAAACCAGCCCCATGTTTTGTAGGATAATGAAACTCGGAATTAGGCCCTAAGGTAGTCTCTTGATTTCTAAATGCCCCCTTTATCACATCTATTGTACGAGGTTGGGGTACACGTTCTGATGTCCATTCATATGTCATCTGGCTTGGTGAAACTCGCCAGAATTTCTCTGCATATGGAATAAGAAATGTCTGAGAAAATCCTCTACCAAAGTTTTGAATCAACCATTCTTTGTAATTCTCTGGTTTGGAGCGGTTCCTCCGCAAGAGATAACCAGCTACACAGCGAAAACGTACCGACCGTGGAAGATAAAAGGTATTGATTTGAAACGGATAGGTCGAATAACCGCCGTGGCTATAAATCCAGGCCCTTCTTTTCTGTGTGATCAATCCGGCTCCAACATCTTCTAAGATTTGATAAAAATTCGGGTCATTACTATGGAGAACATGGATACCCAGATCAAAGACATAATCCTTCTGGCTAACAGAATCTGCTGTTCCTCCAGGCCTGGTATGTTGTTCATAAACAGCAAATCCAGAATGATAGCTTGCACTCAAACCCGCCAGACCACCTCCTAGAATAATTATCTTCTTATCGTTCTCTGCCATCTGTCAAAAACCAGCCTTCCTTAACAAGTAGAATATAAAGATTGACAAAATTGCACCCCACGCTGCGATAATCAGATACCGGATTAAGGCTGGCAGGTGTTTGCGTTTCCTCAGTTTTTTTGAAGCTTTATTAGTCATGATTATGGCTCTTGTACAATTTCCGGAGAGTGTTTACGACGGCCCTTCAAACCCTTTGACTGAAAGAAAATTCTGATATTGAAAAATGCAAAAACATATACCAAACCGACAGACATGAACAGGCTTAAGAATGCCGTTAAACCAACATGATAGGCCTTTATAGGCTGGATTGGTTTTTTGGGAACCACTGCCTTGTGAAGCACTCTAATTTCGCTCTGGACTGTGGTCGCTTGTCCGAGTGCTTCGACGTAAAAATCGTTCAAATGGTGGTATTCGCGAGTATATGCTTCGATTCTCATGTTAAGATTCTTAATCTTTCTATCCAGAGAAGGCAGCCTATCAAGCCTTGTCTTCAGGTCCTTGATTGAAGACGTTATGAATTCGCTTCTTTTCAATAACGATTCTAATTCTATTTCCTTGAAAAGTATCTCCGATTCCATCTTTTTTATGTTTTCAGGATGAACATAACTCTTGGATTTCTTTCCCGCAGCCAGTCGCAGTTCCATAACTTCTTTTCGCTTTTCTTCAATTTGTGCCTTAAGTCTAATTACCTCCAGTTCCAATTCATAAAGGCTGTTTACGCCTTTAGTTGTTTCTTCTGGGACAGAAACCACTTTGTTTTGCACGAGCAAGGCTTCCAGGTCAGCGCGAAGCTTTTTTATCTCTATTTCTTTCTCATTCAGTTGTTCTCTAAACTGACGGCATTTATCCTCGGCAGGATTTTTATCCTGCTCTTTTAACCAGTTCACCAGGATTTGGCCGGCTGTATCCACAATCGTGGCCGCTCTCTCGGGGTATTTGTCCTTGATCACCAGAAAATAAATATAAGAATCCTTAGTAGCCTTGATCTGTAAGCTCTTCCTCAGTCCCTTGATAGCCTTAATCACGGGTTCCTCTTCTATGATGCGACCATATTTCAATATTGATTTAAGATTTGAAAGTTGTTCCTTAGCAAAATCTTTTGTCTGTTGGAACCAACGCTTGTACCATAGCGAATCATAGATGGTGACCTCTTCCTTATCCAGGCCGAGTTCATTCACGACGGGTTTGAGGATTACTTCACTTCTTAGTATATCCTGTAGAGTGTGGATGATTATCTTAAACGGTGGAGTGGGAGCTGGGGCGCCGAATGTTTCGGTATCTTTTTGTCTGAGCAGACTTGTTTCCACGGGACGATAGAATATAGCCACACCTGTCTCGTATTTCTCGGAGAAGACATAGGTAAGAGCCAGCGAGCACAAACAAGCGGACAGGCAGAAGACCAAAACGAACGACTTTTGCTGCAACAGAATGGTCACGTACTTGCGGAAGTCTATATTGAACAAGAAATTGAATGGATCTTTTTGTTCAGACATGTCAAAACACCCTAAGTTTTTTTGATAAAATCTTTTTTGGGCCTGGTCAGGCTGCCGGCACATCCTTAACTTTAACATGCCTTCTCTTCTTCAACACGATGCTCAGAAGCTTTCGAGTATCGGAAAGCTTGGCATGGCCGATGCGTTCGACCTTTGTGCTCTCAACACCTCTGAGGATATGGAAGATCGTACTGACAAGCCTCCACGGCCTGACCAAGTAGCTGATTACGAAGAAATTGATATAGCCCCATCTTCTGAGCCGTGCCATCTTTGCCGCTGAAACACCTTCTATCCAGGTGGCGGCCCGTGATAAATCAGACATATACAGAAGTTCTTTGAAAAATTCGTCCGTGAGTTTTATCTTGCCTTCGCTTCTTAACTTATAGAACAGTTTGGAGCCGGGCAACGCAGTAAAGGTCGTGATGCTGATTTCATGAACACCAATCCAGGCCAGCTTCCTCATAAACTTAAACGACATTTTTATGTCCTCTATGGTATCGTGCGGAAATCCAATACAGAAAAAGGCACAGACGACAAAGCCCTTCTTAACCAGCCGTCTTGAACCTTCCACAATATTATCCAGATCTAGGTTCTTCTCGATCAGAGCTAACGTTTTAGGACAGCCGCTTTCCGGCGCAAAAGCAACATTTGAACATCCGCTGGCCTTGAGCTTATCGATGACTTCGTCATCGAAGATCTCAGACCTTGTTCCATTGGGCATTTGCCATGTTATTTTCAGACCTCGTCTTAAAACCTCGTCAGCGAACTCGATGGCCCATGATCTATCAAATATCATGGTGAGGTCTTCGAAATGGAAGTCATTGACACCGTACAATTTGTGCCAATGCTCCATCTCATCTACTACGTTCTTGCTTGACCTGCTGCGCCACTTTGGCAACCACATTTTGGGGGCCGTGCAAAATGTGCAGGTATAAGTGCACCCCCTTGTGGCAATCATCTGAAGACATTTTCCTCGCGAGGCGCCGTGTGGGCTTCTCGCCTGGATATAATTCTCAATTGGCAGCAGGTCGTAGGCCGGAAACGGCAAAATGTCCAGGTCCTCGATCAAATCCGTCAGTTGTTTCTCTTTGACTACAGGTTTGCCGTCACGCATATAGGCAATACCACTGAGGTCATCTGTACTCTGCTTCTTTTCAAGTCGTTCGACAAGTTTTAGAAATGTTATTTCCCCCTCTCCGAGAACCACATAATCTATGGTTCCATGCGAAAGTACAAAATCAGGGATTGCGGTTTGGTTGATGCCACCAGTGACAATTGGGATCTCGGGGAATTTTTCCTTTATCATATGGGTGAGTTTGCGAACCACAGGCCAGGCGTGGGAAAACAGATTTGTAACTCCGATTGTGTCCAGACCATCAGGTATCCGGTCCACCATTTCCGGTAGAGTAAGACCGCGAAGCGTGGCCTCTCCATCTTTGGTGAAGATATCAACTCCTGATCCGAGGGCATCGATGAATTGAACATTATGCCCATGTTTACGAAGATATGCTGCTATGTAAGCAGCTCCGATCGGCGGGACTACACCACTGGCAATCTGGGTCACCCTATACACTTGTGGTGGATTGATTAATAGTACGTTTGCCATATTATCTTCATCTCCTCCGAATTATGTTGTACTAATTTCAGACGTTTTTAACTCTTTATAATACTTGATGATCTCATTAATTTTGTTACTCAATTTTACCTTAGGACAGTAGCCCAGGTCATTCTGCGCCCGATTTATATCAGCAACAGAATATCGTAGCTCTCCGGGCTGAGCATCACTATACACAGGTTGAATTTTGGGATCGATCCTATCGCAAAGTAACTTAGCAATATAGTTAACAGATATCTTCACCCCGGTTCCAACATTAAAAATACCTAGCGGTATCGTTGATTTCATGGATAAAATATTCGCAGAGACAATGTCGCTTACGTGCGTGAAATCGCGTTGCTGTTCACCATCGCCAAAAATTACAGGAGCTTTTCTATCAAGAAGGTTATTTATAAAGATGGTTATGACTCCTACATATGGAGTAAAGGCCTGGCCCGTTCCATAAGTATTAAAGTAACGAAGCACATGGCAGTCTATATTAGTGTATTCTGAAAACTGGAGACAGTACTTTTCACTCGCCAATTTCGAGACTCCGTATGGAGAAATGGGTTCTGTCTTATAATCTTCCGCAATTGGTTCGGGTGCGGAACAGTCGGCATAAACAGCCATTGAGGAGGCAAAGACAATTTTTTTCACTGTGCTATTGAGACAACATCTCAGAAGATTAACCGTTCCTATAAGGTTATTTTCTGCATCATCATAAAATCCATCTACCGAGGAGCGGATACTCACTCTGGCGGCCTCATGAAAAATAATGTCCACTCCCTTGAGCGCCTTTAGAATGTCATCCTGGCATCGCACATCGCCGTGAATGAATTTCGCACCATCGGCAACATTTTCAATCTTTCCGACCGAAAGGTTGTCTATAATGACGACTTCCATCGCCTCTTTCAAAAGTGTTCGCGCAAGATGGGAACCAATAAAACCGGCACCTCCAGTCACTAACGCTCTTTCATACATAACTTGTTACTTTCTACATTGACTTTAAGACTTTGTTTTGCTTCGATATTTTTGTTTCTCACAGAGTGCTTAGCCCTATTGTTATGCAGTAATTACACAAGGTCAATTGGGTTTTTTTCCTGTATGAATTGCCGACAATCGATTTGATGCTCGGGTGCTACAATAAAGCGATCGATGTTCTCAGTTGATGTGACGACCGTATAAGGGAAAATCACCGTATTGGTTATCTTGATAGGGTGCTGGATAACTACGCCGTCACCCACTACTGAATTTTCGATCTTTGCTCCAAAATGAATGTCAGTCGAATCACCGATTACGGTCTTTTTGCCAAGCTTTTTTAGCTGGTGAAGATTGCATGTCAGGACGTCAGCAGGGAAGGTGACATTCATATCCCACTTGACGACATCTGCAATTAGAACAGGGAATTCGTCTTCAATGACAATCTGAATGGTATCGGTGATCTCGTACTCATCTCTCATAGCTGTCCTGGGTGTGCGCCTTATTGCGTCGAACACATGCTGATCAAAGAGGTATAAACCACATCCTTTTATTTTGGTAGTGATATGGCGAGGTTTTTCTATAACTCTTTTTGCCCTGTTATCATCACCCAGCAATACCGTGAAATTTCGCTTGATAACCTCCGGGTCATCTTCGTACTTGACGGCAAGAACCACACTTGCGTTGTTGGCAATCATTTTTTCCTTCATACTCTTCAAATCTTCGGTGACGAAGAAGACATCTCCCAAAGACATGAGGATAGGAGAAGATATATACGATTCCAGCTTTCCCAATGCGTGTGCTATGCCCAGCGTCTCTTTTTGCTCGACATATCTGATCTTTACCCCCGGATAGCGGCCGTCTCCCAAAGCCTGTGCGATTTCGTGCCCAAGGTGACCTATAACAATTATGATCTCCTCTATATCCATCTCCTTCATCATCTCGATCTGATAGTGAAGCAATGGCTTGTTGCAGATGGGCAATATCGGCTTGGGATAGCGAGTACTAAAAGGTTCCATTCTTGTGCCCTTGCCCGCCGCCAGGATTACTCCAATCATTTGATACCTCGACCTTGTCTGTTATTAAAGTTTGTTTATGACCTTTTTTCGATAAAGTCTGAGTTTGAATTTCATGTAGAAAAGGAAACAGAGCATCTCAAAGCCTGTTCTAAAAACTCTGAGCTTTGTTTCACCGCCTCCTCTGGCATGATGCTTTATTCCCATTTCTCCCACGTTATACCCATGGGCTTTCAGGCGTATCATGATCTCCGTTGGCGTGGGCCATGCCCGTGCTTCGATGCGCATACTCCTGATAGCATCTCCCTTGAAGACCTTCAAAGCGCAATTAGTGTCTTTCTGATTAAGCCAGAACATTATCCTGACGATGAGATTCAAAACCCGGTCCGCAAAGACACGAACAAAGCTGTCTTCTTTCCTGATCCTATAGCCGGTTACCACATCAAGGTTTTCTTTTTGCAGTCTTTCGAGCATTGGGGCATAATCAGCCAGATCGAATTGCCCGTCCGAATCCAACATAACCACATACTCACCCTTTGTGGCATATATGGCACTAAACAGGGCGTTGCCGTAACCGCTCGGCTGTGGTGCATGGACCACTTTCAGGTTTGTGTGCTCTGTGCCTAACCGCTCCAGAATCTCAAGCGTTTTGTCGTTGCTGCCGCCGTCTCCCAGCACTACCTCATGGGAGATGCCATCGTTCTTCAGGACTTCAAACCAGTATCTGATGATCTTCTCAATAACCTGTTCTTCGTTATAGACAGGAGCCACCACAGATAGAGAAACGGAATTCTTTTTCATAATTGGTCCGAGACCGTCAAAAGATGATGATGAAATCAAAAATCATTAATGACCCTGGTTCTTTTCAGAAACAGTTTCAATCGCATGTAAATAAGAAACAAGAACATATCCCATCCGGTCCGAATCAGTCTCAGATGAGACTGTCCGCCGACCCTTTCTTTGTGGTGAATGCCGACTTCACCGATTCGGACACCTTGCTCTTTCAATCGCAAGAGTATTTCGGTTGGTGTTGGATAGAATCTCGCTTCAATTGTTATTTTTCTGATTATATCCCCTTTGATAAGCTTCAGCGCACAGTTTGTATCTTTATACCTCAGACCAAAGAGCACCCTGACGATGACATTTAGAGCCCGGTCTGCTAAAACTCTCAGGAACGTATCCTTTTTTCCCATCCTGTAACCCGTCACTGCGTCATAGCCGTCCTTAAGACACTCCTGTAGCAGCAAATAATCTGAAAGCTCGAATTGGCCATCAGAATCTATTGTAACAACGTATTGACCACGGCTGGCATAAATAGCCTTGAAAAGGGCATCCCCATACCCGCCGTTTTGCTTTGAGTGGACTGCCCGAAGATTCGGAAACTCTTCCGTAAGTTGTTCCAGGATCTGTTTTGTTCTATCGGTACTGCCATCATTGCCGATCACTATTTCGGTGGCATGTTCACACTTCTCCAGGACCTTTTCCCAATTTCGGATGATTGCTTCAATGTTTTCTTCCTCCTTGTAGACCGGCGCTACCACGGATAGGAATATGTCACTGTTTGTCTTGTCCGGTCCCTTCATGGAACAACATTAACCTTTATGATGTTTTTTACCTTTTGCTTTTTCATATAGGACAGCGAATGCAATCCTAATGTAACAAGTGGGGCAATTTTCATCTTCTGGGTACTGATCTTACTGTAAACAAAACTCAGCTTGAAAATAAGACGAAATGCCTATCTTCTGTTTCAATGAATAAATCGTACTGGTGCCTATCTGCCTTTAATGCGGCAGAGAAATATTCTACAGCAAGTTTTACGAAGGAATCTCTTTGTAGAGAAACGGTCTTCATTCAGTTAACACGTCCTGTGGATTTGAAGAGATTCAGGAGTAGCTGCAGAGCAGCTCGTGTGCTTAATCCGATAAAAACAACGAGATTTAGAGGATGAAACGGCGATTTTGTGTAATGTTTTCTGAAGTATCGGTAAACGCCTCGATGAAACGCCTTGATAGCAAAATAACTTTTCTTTTTATCCAGTGTGTTTCTCATATCATGGATAATTGCTGCCTGGGGTAGGCAGTAAATTTTCCAGCCACTATTGTTTATCCTGCGACAAAAATCGGCGTCGGCCCAATACAACAGAAAACCTTCGTCCATAAGGCCGACATCGTCCAGAATTTCTCTTCTAATCATCATACACGCCGACGAAGCCCAATCCACTTCAAAGGCCTCTGTGCTGCTCAACTCATCAACCATTAAGTAACGTCTCGAGATTTTATTCCGGGGAAAAAGTCTGGTTAATATGGTTTCCCTGCCAAAAAATGAATTCAGTAAGGTAGGATACCTTCTGGCCATTAATTGGACGGAGCCATCCGGATAAAACATCTTGCTGACCGCGGCTCCGGTTTCAGGATGAGCATCGAGAAAACGTACCATTTCAGGAATTGTTTCCTTTCGGATAATGGCATCTGAATCCAGCAGCAGAAGGTATCTTCCTGTAGCGGCCTTAATGCCCCGGTTAATGGCCGAGGGGTAGCTGTTATCGTGTTCTGACCTGCACAACTTGACGTGTGGAAAGCACTCTGCAAGTAATTCAATCGTGCCATCCGTTGAATTATTATCCGCAACGAGCACCTCGACATTTTCTTTCGTGCAATTTTCAAAAACAGAGGTTAAAGACTCTTTTAAATCTTCTTTTACATTCCTGCTTGCAATAATAATGGAAACTTTAGTGTTGTTTGCAGTCGACATCATGTTCCTTTAAATAAATGCTCTATCCCACTCTTGGTGGATGAATCTTCTGTATGAAAATAACTGTCATCGGTCAGTTACATGCCTGAAGTCGGAAACTCCCGATTTAACAGCGTTCATGTTGCCAATTCCTTCCTATCCAGAAGACGGCGAATATTGCCGCGCAAAAACAGCACCTTCTTCGCCAAAAAATAAAGCCTTGGACTGTGGATAATTATCTCCTTCAACCTCTCGAGGTTATTGAAGTACAGCCTTTTGTAAGCACCCAATAGAAATCTGCCCCAGCCGGAATTTCGGTGCTCAAGGAAATAGAGAATCAATCGGCTCGGCGTAAGGGGGGTCATCTCTTGAATCGACCTGAGTAAAGGAAATCTTTCCGGATAAGAGCCGTACTTGGTCGTATAACCATCTAACTCATTCACCTCGATACCGTCAGCTATTGCCTTTTTACGCAGTTGCGTGTGCGGGAAAAAACCAAGCCAAAAGATCTGCAATCGGAAAGGTTTAGGAAGCTGCGCCAGCATTCGACAAATCTCAACCATATCCTCCTCTGTTTCGTATGGATTTCGCCCAATCAGGTGGTATTCTCCGAATATATTGTATTTGTTCACAAGCCGGGCGGCTTTGAGTGAACTCTCAAACGGACTAAGGCGATTGAAGACCTCCTTGTTGATACGATCATTGGCCTGAATGCCCATGATCAGCGACACAGCGTTGGCGGAGACAAGGCTTTTGATTTTGGCTTCGTCGATTTTTGTTGCATTGATTCTGCAACGAAACGGCAGCCCAATCTCTGCACGGTACTTTTCGGCAAACTCTTCCAGATAATCGTGCGGCGCCGCCGCAAAACTGTCATCCTGGATATTGATTGTTCTGACGAAAGGTAAGTCATGCTTTACGTATTTTAGTTCATCGATCACATTGTCAACCGAGCGGTAGCGCACATATTTGCCCTTGTTCTTGTACAGCCGACGATAAAGCGAATTACAACAGTAACTGCACGCAAATGGACAACCACGGCTGATTATTATGTGGTACATCGTGCCGTTGTAACGAGTGTAACGACGGTACAGTTCAGGTGTTAAAGGTTTGATTTGCTCTTTGCCCAAACAGTAAGTATTCGACCAGTTGGTTTGTGGAAATGGATACTCATCCAGGTTTTGTATCAAAGGACGGACATCATTCTTGATTATCTGCCCGTTCTTCTTCATCCATATGTTTGGCACATTGGGACTGACTTGACCTTTTTCCAGCATCTGCACCAGTTGCAGCGTCGCATCCTCGCCTTCCCCCACGCAAACATAATCGGCATATTTAATTGACTCTTCTGGGCGGAACGTTGGATGAATTCCGCCCCACAGAACCGGTATAAACGGAAACCGCTCCTTGATGACCTTCGTCAGCTTTCTGGCACGAAAGAAATTCAACGTCATCAGCGTTATGCCTATCAGATCCGGCTTTTCCCGCTCTATGAATTCAAGAATTGCATCCTTTTCATGCAGGGTGTCTTCCTTACGGTCATACTCATTGTCTCCTTGATACAGTTCACCTTCTCTGGTCAAGTACACATGCTTGCTCGGATAGCCGTTCTTTTCCAGGTACGTAATAACATGAAGTAGCCCAATTGTAATCATTTGCGGTATTGTGTTAAAGAACACGAGTTTCATTTTGTTACTTCTTTTTGAAGGTCAGTTAGGCAGCTTACCTTTTGGCTTTCCAGTACAATAACCATTTCGCGGTACTATTTTTACCGCTCTTAATCACACTGTCAGTTTGCGAGGTAAATGTCAATATTGCGATTACTATACTCCTTGTCTCCGTCGGTTGCAGTAGCACTTCTCACTGTTTCATATTAAAACCGATTCCCAAGTGATTATCCATCTGTCCCTAGCAAACGTCGGTGTTCTCCAGGGGAATATTACCGAATCTTATCAACAACCACAATGAATGTCGGTTGTGTTGTTTTGCAGTCGCAACTACTTAGTCTGGCATCGGCTACACAAGATTCGCTTTCAACGAGCCGACACTAACCCTCTTTGACAATTTTTTCTCTTTCGGTATCCTGAATCTTTTTTGTCTGCAGTTTTACCTCTTCAATTCGAATCGTGGCTTTCCTGACCGCGGCAACAGGCCGTTTCTTCCCTCGCCTTATGTAATCAGGAAAGTGCTTTTCGATATAATGCCGCAGGCACTTTTTCCACGGACGCATGCAGTTTAATCCGAGTTTTCTCAAGTTACTGTTGTACATCATCTCTGATATAGGCCGGGGTGCGAAATATTCTTTCTTGAAGAACTTAGAATCTACAGCAGTTAACTTGATATCAGGCCTTTTACATGTACGCAAAATCTCCTTAGCTACATCGTAACGGGTTCCCTTACCCTCACAAGCCATATGATAGATTCCGTATTGTCTGGTCTCCAGGAGCATAAAAAGATTCATAGCAAAATCATAGGTGTAAGTGGGAGTGCCCCATCTGTCAGTCACGGCGAAGAGCTCTTTTTTCCCCTCTGCAATTTGTTGTAGGATCTTATAAATAAATTTCTTTTCTTTCTTTCGACCCCCTCCCATCATCCATCCTGCCCGAACTACAAAGCTCTTGGAGCAATGTTTTAAGGCGTGAAGCTCTCCCTGATATTTGGTCTGACCGTACACCATGATCGGATTTGGCTGATCTTGTTCCGTATAGAAACCGTTCTTAAGGCCATCAAAGACACCAGCGGTACTGATATAAATCAGGGTCGAGCCGTACTCCTCAGAAAGCTTTGCAATAGTTTTAGTTGCAAGGGAGTTCGTGTCTTTGGCGATGTCAGAGTGCACCTCACAGTATTCCAAATCAGTTTCGGCTGCGAGATGGACAACGACATCTGGCTTGAAATCTCTAAAAACATCGCTCAGATGTACATCATCTCGCACATCCAGCGGCATTAACCATTCTCCATTTACTTTCTTGTCACTGGCCAGTACGTTTTCATACTTCGAAATGAAATATGGATAAACTGCATCACCCAACATACCACCGCATCCTGTAATCAACACTCTATCAGGTATCATCTATAAACTCCTCCAGCTTCCTAAACTTCTTAATCGGTTTTTACTGTTACCTCTGAGTTTACATTATAAACTAAGTTAAATTGAACTGGTATTATACTGTGTATGTATTGTTTCATAATCAGGCTCACTTCAGCTATCCCAGTCTTGGGAAGGTATATTACATCGTAAGGCTGTAATCTTATATCAGGGATCTGACCGGCCATAATCTTTTTCATGTTCAGGCCGTAGACTTCAGGTTCCTGCGAATAGTTATTTCTGATAAGAACCACGTTTTCCAATTTCGCAGTGTCCGCGGGCCCACCGGCTTGAATCACTGCATCAAGCGCTCTTAACATTCCACTAATCGGAATCATTCCTGGTCGGGCTACCTCACCCCCCACATAGACCTTCTGCAATGCAAAACTCCTGACCAGAACGGTTAATTTTGGTAGCTTGATATCCTCTACCACAACTACTATCTCCGGTGAGTTCATAAACTTGAAATACTTGTCGGTAAGCAGGGAGGTCAGTTGAACTGGTGTCAAACCCGATGCTTTAACATTACCTACCTTTTGCAGAAAAATCGTGCCATCCGGCCTTATAATAACTTCATCATTAAACTTCTCGTTATGGGGAAACTTAATGGCAATTTTGTCTCCTTCACCAAGAACACATAGAACCTTGGAATACTCTCGTGTGAGCACAGAATCCAGTTGAGCTGGTTTCAGGCCGGCCGCTTTGACATCACCTATAGGTTGAAGGGAAATCATGCCATCCGGCCTTATAATAACCTCATCGTTGAGCTCATTGTTATAGAGAAGTTTAACGGCAACAGTGTCACCTGGCCACAGAACATAAGCCTCACTTTCGTTTCGACTATTCATGGCCAATATATCATTAGGTTGCAAAGTCGATACCTTACTGGGGGCACATCCCGATATCGTAATCAGGGTGAATAAGTACGAAACTAATATAGCCGATTTATCCATATTCAAAATCAAAGCTTAAAATTGCGAAGCAATATTCAACTATTCTTTTTACGCGGTACTTTCAATTATTTTGCATATATCGCAAACATGGGGCCTTTCGGGCACGACATTCTTGCAACAGTTATCTTTAACTAAAAGAAATGCTGTGTCCTGGACATGCTTTCCGGAAAAGATACCTTTATCTGATACCTGGGTGACTTTTACACTGGCCTTTAAGTCGAAATGGGGCGCCCCCATTAATACTAAATCTGGCGCCTCGTCCAATAGCGGCCCGGAAAATATATCTTCTTTCCGATATACTCTTCTTATTACTCTGTTATCGCCAACTTTCAATGAGGTAAATAGTGCCTCTAAATCCTTAACCACAAATTGGCTGTCTTTCCTATTAACCGAGCCCTGAGGATACTTGCCTTTTTCATTTATATATATTCTTGCAGGGTCAAGAGCGAAAGCCTTAGTAGAGTAGTCAATACTGGCAAGGTTTCGTTCTTGGTTTGAGCTAAACTTTAGAAATCCTTCTTTCTGCAATATGAAGTTAATATAGATTTCCTTATCGAGTCGCTCAAAGCCGTGATCGGACAGTATAAGAAGTAAATCATCACCACAAAGTCGTTCGCTAATTTCGCCAATGACCTTGTCTATTTTACGAAAGTGGTTCAAAAAAGCGTCATAATACTTATGATTTTGGTCTTCATAGGCTTCCCATAGGAAATGCATCAATCTGTCGGTTCCCGTGAAAACAAGCATAAAAACCTGCCAATCCTCGTTGTCCCATATATATTGGTATGTCCTGATCCGCGCATCCAGGGTTTCGTCCAAATCGATTAGAAAATCATCCATTGATTGATGTGCTTTTTGCGAATCGACGTCTAAGCGATAATTCAGCTCTTTCAGTTTTGGTATCAAAGAGGAAGGGTAAACACTTTTTTGCAGGTCAATTGAAACAAATCCGGAGATGTGAACACCATTCATTTCTCGGACGGGATATGTGGAGGGAACGTTAACGATAACAGATTTCCCTTGCCATTGATCCCAGAATGGGCTCGCTTTCAAATCGCTGTAGTTAGGAAATCTCATTTTGTATGAATTAGAGAATAAATCCATAAAGCCAAAAATTCCATGTTCGGCAGGATTCCTTCCTGTAATAATAGATGACCATGCGACAGAGGAAACCTCAGGGATAGAGGACTGCATCTTTTTAAATGTTCCATCTGCAATTACCGAAGCAGTATTAGGCATTACTCCGGACTCAGCTAAATCCTTGAGCAAGTCAAAGGGCACTCCATCCAGGCCTATTATTACAGTCTTTGAGTTGTTGGGCATAGAGTCAATCCAACCCGGTTATTATTCCACCTGCACATGTGTTCTCATCGCGAACGAGAACAAACCGCCCTAATTCTTGAACGTCGTTAAAGTTTTTGATGGCGATGGGCTTTTTGGTTTTGATAATGACTTCACCAACCTCAAGATTCTTCAGTACTTCAGCATTTTTCTCGATGAGCTCCAATGTTGAAGAATTGATCCTTTTGTTGATACTTTCTATCTTACAGCTTGTTTCCTGGGTGGCACATCTTATGGTCATTTTCTCGTCTTTTCCAAAGCCACGCTTTGTCATCCAGAAGATATTCGCCGTTATCCTGTTGGTCAAGGTTGGTTCCATATTAGGTAAACACACTACATTGCCGCGATCCAGAAAAACCGAATCGGTAGTTGTAAGGCCAATGCATTCGCCAGCGACCGCTTTCTCGGGTTTTTCGAGGTATTTTTCGATTGAATTGATTCTTGTCACCTGGCCGGTTGGCAGGATTTTTATCTCGATTCCGTTCTCGATGGTGCCGGATTCAACCCTGCCGACGTTGATTCTCTTGTCTCCAACCTTGTACACGTCCTGGATGGGGAAAAGCAAGGGCTTGTCTTCTGGTAGCTGCCTGTTCTGCAAAGTGTCCAAACTCTCCAGGAACGTCAGACCACGATACCAATTCATGTTCTCAGACTTCCTCGTGATGTTATCGCCTCTGATTGCGGAAATTGGGATAAAAAGAGTCGATTCGATGCTTAGTGACTTGAGGAATTCCCGTATATCTTTTATAACGGTATAAAAACGCTCTTCGGAAAAATCCACAAGGTCCATTTTGTTCAAGACAACGACAACATGATTCAATCCAAGCAGCGATAGCATGTATGAATGTCGTCTGGTCTGCTCTCTGACACCCTCGGCGACATCGATGATTAAAACAGCTGCTTCTGCCTGGGAGGCGCCTGTAATCATATTCTTAACAAATTCCACATGTCCCGGTGCATCAATTATCACGTAACGCCTTTTGGAAGTTTTGAAAAAAACCTGAGTTGTATCAATCGTAATGCCCTGTTTGCGTTCTTCCTCCAAATGATCTAAAAGGTAGGCGAACTCGGTCTCTCTACCCTGGTCAGCCGAAGCTTTCTGCACTTCCTCAATCTTGTCTGGTGGAAGTGAGTCCGTATCATAAAGCAATCTGCCGATCAGTGTCGACTTTCCATGGTCTATGTGACCCACAATAACAAAACTTAAAGTATCCAATTCAATCCTCGCTGATATACCCTAATTCTCTTAGCTTCTCCTTAATTCCCTCCTTATCCTTTTCTTCCAAGGGCCTATTCACAGGCAAAAAAGATAGTGGGTGTTTCCTCTGGCCGTATTTTATAAAAGACCATAACCTTTCGTGAATATAATAACAAACTATCTTCGCTACTGCTTCAACAGAGGCTATGCCGAGGGAAATATCTACTCTTCGGGTAAAAACATAAGCAATCGTACCTGTAGCAATAGAAGCAAGCAATCGATAGCTTACTGCTTTTAGTATCGAACGCAGATGTGTCTCTTTACCATTGTCTTTCATCCTACATATATCCCAGTGACCGCAGTTTTTGCATCATGTAGTCATCTTCCTTGTCCTGTGCTCGACCGCTTCTCTCGGAAATCTTTGAGACTTTCAACTCATCGACTATTTTATCAACGGTGTCCGCATCGGAATCCACAGGCATACAGCAGGTTTCACAACCGATACTTCGATATCGTCTTCTGGCAACTCTGGGCTTTGGCGCATCGGCCTGGAGTGTGGTAGGCCGGGATTGCTATATCGGCTGGACCGCCGAGCAGCGTAAAAGCAATCTGCATCTGATCGTCAACAACGCCCGGTTCTTTATCCTTCCCTGGGTTCGGTCACGGAATCTGGCTTCCAAGATACTATCATTGGCATGCAAACAGATAAGACATGATTGGCAGGCCAGGTACAACTACAGCCCAGTGTTGTTAGAGACATTTGTTGAGATCGATCGATTTAGGGGAACCTGCTATAGAGCAGCCAACTGGATGCAAGTCGGTATTACCCAAGGACGGGGTAAGTTGGAAAAATCCAAGCAGGGTAAATTGCCCAAGAAATACATTCTACTTTACCCACTTGTCAAAGACTTCAAAGAGCAACTCTGCAGGTGAGCCATTGGTACCTCTGACGTATTTGTGCACAAGATGACTCGCCAGCTCGACAACTCATACCACGGTCCAGAGTCATACATCCCAACGGCTGTCGAAAGTATGATGTCACCATGACCAACAAGGGTGGCAATGCATACGGGTTAAGCAAATATTCACAGCCGGAAACGGTGCTTACAAACCAGCTTACAAAAAGTATCAAGAAACTGCCGGAAATCAGCCTCAAAACCTGCCCTCTGATTTGGCTGAAATCGTAGCTGTTTGGCCGGAACTGCCGGAGCATATCAAGGCAGCAATCAAAGCGTTAGTACAAACACATTGCAAGGAAACAAAGTAAATGCCTAAAAACAAATCTATTAAGAAGAAGAACAAAAAGACTAAGGAACCGGCTTCTCCGGCACAACCGAAAGATGAAACTGCTCTAATAAAAAAACGCCTCGATGAAAAATCTTTTAGTCCTGTAATCCTGGTAGCTCAAAGTGAAGAGTCAATGAAGATAATGGGAAAGAGGAGGAAGATGAGTGAAATCCAGAAATCGTCATCAAATGGCATCGCCAGGGTTTCAAGCTCTATTGGCGTTGGAAATCACGAACAAATAAAGTCGGACGACCCAGGATTCCCAAGGAAATCCGCAACCTGATCAGACAGATGTCCCAGGAGAATCCGACCTGGGGAGCTCCGAGAATTCAATCAGAATTGAAACTGCTCGGCTATGAGATGGCAGATTCTACTGTGGCGGAATACATGATTAAACACAAGTGGCCATATTTTTTCAAATACTGGATGAAATACCGGGGCCGCAATCTGAAATTACATTCCCCGGCATGTAAAATCAAAGTCTCTTTTTCTCATCTGCAGCAGTATAATTCCATTCAACTACCACATAAATGTAATCTACAAGTGTTTTTCTCCTAGCAATGTTGTCATTATTCTTAACCTGTAACTGAAGAGCATTTATCTTTTTGGGTGTATCCACAAAACTTGTAAAATCCCATAAGTCTATTGCCTCATTCTGTTCTCCTTCATGCACCGGAGCACTTATTGACGCCCAAACCACCGGATTACTTGGCCAGCCCGTCCCTACGCTCCATTGTAATTTTCCGGAAGTAAATCGTTCTTGCTCGAAGTGTTCCACATAAACAGCGACCAATGTTATTGTAGCACCTGGAGGAATAGGCACATCTGAAAAATCATAGGATATATATGAGCCAAACTTGGTTTCCCACCGGTCGTTATCACTGGCTTGAACAACGTTGGTTTTACCGTCCGCTGATAATGTTTTCTTGCCTCTTTGATCGTAGCCGTCCACTATGGTCAAGATCTGAGGCGAACTTACTGGATTTACTGTGATGGTAAATGATTGGCTGTCTGAAGCTGGAGCCCTATAGCTATCAACGACCTTAACCACTACATCAGTAGCCCTTACGTGGGCCTTGGTCGGTGTCCACTGTATCAACCCGGTAGCTGAATCTATGGTCATACCTGCCGGCTTGGTGGTTAACGAGTAAGTTAGGGTATCTCCCTCTATGTCTTCGGCATCCACGTCATAAGCATATAACTCACCCATTGTAACTGTGGTTACAGCCGTTGATTTGATCGCCGGCTTATCATTGACTGCGTTGATTGTAACATTCACCGTGCCGGTATCAGTTCCGCCTTTGCCGTCCCGAACGGTGTAGGTGAATACGTCGGTGCCGTAGAAGTTCGCGTTGGGGGTATAGGTCAACGTGCTATCGCTGTTGATGGTGACCGAGCCGCTGGTGCCCTGGGTAACAGTGGTCACTGCAAGTCGGTCATTGTCCACGTCAGTGTCGTTTGCCAGCACATCAATCGTTACTACCGGCGTGTCCTCCTGCGTCATTGCATCGTCATCATTGGCCACCGGCGGGTCGTTGACCGGGGTCACCGTGACCGACACGGTTGCAGAAACAACACTATCCACCGTGCCATCGTTAACTTTGAACGTGAAGCTGTCTGAGCCGTTGAAATTCGTGTTGGGGGTGTAGGTCAGGTTTGGCGCTGTCCCACTCAGGCTCCCGTGGGACGGAGCTGTTACCACACTGTAGGTCAGCGAATCCCCATCCGGGTCATTCCCCGTTAGGGTAATCGGCACCGACCTGTCCTCCTGCGTGGTCGCATCGTCATCATTGGCCACCGGCGGGTCGTTGACCGGGGTCACCATGATCGACACGGTTGCAGAAACACTATCCACCGTGCCATCGTTAACTTTGAACGTGAAGCTGTCTGAGCCGTTGAAATTCGTGTTGGGGGTGTAGGTCAGGTTTGGCGCTGTCCCACTCAGCTTCCCATGGGATGGACCTGTTACCACACTGTAGGTCAGCGAATCCCCATCCGGGTCATTCCCCGTTAGGGTAATCGGCACCGACATGTCCTCCTGCGTGGTCGCACTGTCATCATTGGCCTTTGGTTTGTCGTTGATTGCTTTTACCGTGATTGGCACGGGTGCAGCATTGCTGTCCACTATCTCATCGGTGACTTTGAAAATAAAGTCATTATTAACAACTGACTTTTTTGTCAAATCATAGATGAAACTACCTTTGAGGTAACTACTAACGTACACATAATCGCCATGGATAGCAAAAATAGATTCCACCTTGCCCCCTACATTGATTTGTGCTGCTCCCGACCGTGCAAGTTCGTTGCGCAGATCTGTTCCGAACTCCACAATCTGCTCATCGGAAAAGCCGGCTTGTAGCATCACTCGTACGATGTCCTCGGTGCTCAGGGCAGCTACATCAAGGTTGCTTACGGGTATGACTTGAGCCGGTATATGCGCACACCCAACCATACCCAGCAAAGCTGACAACGACAACACGATGAGCAAGCCACTGTTTGCTAATCTGTATCTATCTTGGTTCACGGCTTTTTGTCTCCTTTGCGCAGACGCGCCAAGGTTTCTTGGAGGCTCTTCTTAAATTCCTCGCCCACTGGTTCGACTGTAAGTGGCTCTGTGGGTGGCTCGGCAAATTCGATGAGGGACTCCGCCTCAGGTATCAGGTGAGCTGTGACGAAGACGGCGATTTCCCTGTTGGCCTCTACGTCGTTTGTACTTTTAAACAGCCCCCCCAATAGCGGAAGTTTGCTGAGGCCCGGGACCCGCCTATTGTCCAAACGTGTTCGGTTCTCCGTCAGGCCGGCCACCACAACCGTTCCACCGTTTTTGATGCGTATGGTGTTCGTGGATGTTCGCCGCGTAACCACCGGAAGGTCGCTTCCTCTGCCGCGAGGTATGCTGTCACTGACCTCAATGGCCAATTCCAGTGTAATATCATTGTTGTCACCGATATGAGGGGTGATACTTAACTTGGTGCCGGACTCAATTTTCTCCAGTTCAGAACGAGTGTAGTAGGCCGTTTGCGGCGCGGTCATCATATAGTACTCTTCGGTTATGACATTGATTTCCGCTACTTTCCTGTCTTGAGCCAACACCAGCGGCTCGGCCAGTATGGTCGCCTCGTCATTCGTCTCGAGGAGGTTCAGTGCTAACTCCAGCGAATTGGTGAATGTTGCATCGGGCGTATATCCGATTTGGATGCCCGACGCGAATTTGCCGCCGAAGTCGGTCAACCTCGTACCCCCAAGCCCGCGAAGATCCGAGCTAAAAAGTCCGGCCCTAATCATCGGCCAGCCCCACTCGACACCGAGGTTCAGCAGGTTGCCGCGTTCCATCACGACAATGCGCGCTTTCAGCATAACATGACGCGGGCGTCGGTCAATCAGTTTCAGGTCCGAGATGATACGATCCATCAAAGAAGGAGGTGCCGTGATACATGCCGTGCCAGCCTCGTCGTTGGCCACAACGTATTGCCGCAGACCGATAGATAAGAGGTTTACTGCTGTAGCTGCCTTGACATAGTTTATTTTTATGAGGCGCGTTTCGCTCACAGCCGAGAACGCAGCGCCCTCCGGATCTGGAGAACAAACCATGTAGTAATGGGGTGTCTTCTTCACAACGTACCCAGTACTAGCGAGGACCATTTCGAGGGCCCTATCGAGTGACACCTCTTTGAGCTCACAGCTCACCATGCCGATGACGGTCTCATCAGGTATGATGCTAACGCCCACCTGCAATGCAATATCCTGTAGTGCCCCACGCAGATCAACATCGGCAAAGACATTACTAACAAGCGGTCCGGCAACAACTTCTGGCTCCTCTGGAACTTCAGGGGCAGGCTCCGGGACAAGCGGTTCTTCAGCAGCAGGTTGCGAAAGCTCCTCCGCTTTCTTACGCAGCTTACTTATCTCCTCCTGCAAAGCCTTTCTCTCTGTCTCAAACTCATCTATCTCAAGTTCTGGCCTAACCTCCGGCTTAACTTCCGGCTCAACAACTTCACGTTCAGGAGGTTTGGCTGGTTCGCCCTCCTTCGTTATATCGTTAGTAACATTAGTATATGTCTTACTGGGTGGTTCAAAAATATATCCTTCTTTCGTCGGCGTAACCGCACCACTCCAGCCGTAGGGCACCGTGACACTGTACTTGCCCTCAGCATCGGTGACATCAGAGCCGCCACCTTCTGCTGATACCAATACGCCTTCGATGGGCGTATCAGCAACGGTTATCACACTGGAGATGGTAAAGGTCAACAGTGTAGCAGCGAAGGCCTGATTCGTCTGATCCCTGGTGACGCGACCGTACACTTTATTAGCTGGTTTAAAGGTGTAACCTTCCTTGTCAGGCGTGACTGTGCCGCTCCAGTCGTAGTCCACCGGAACCTCGTACCTACCTTCGGCGTCGGTTAAACCGGAGCCTCCGCCTTTATCTGCTGATACCGATACACCTTCGAGAGGTTTTCCATCAGAGGTTACCGTACCGGAGATTGCACGCTTTAACAGTGTTGCAGTATAGTTCTGATTAGTCTGGCCACCGGTAACATCAGAATATTGCCGGACAGACGGCTCAAAGGTGTAGCCTTCCTTCGTTGGTGTGGCCGTGCCGCTAAAGCCGTAATTGACCATGGCAGTGTACCGGCCGTCGGTAGCGGTAACGGGATTACCCGGCAGGCCGCTCATTACTACACCGCCTACACCGGCCGTACCGGAAACGGCAAATATAATCAGTGTGCCGGTGTAGTTCTGATTCATCTGATCGCCGGCAACTGGATCATATATTCTGTTAGCCGGCTTGAAGGTGTAACCTTCCTTCGTCGGGGTAATGGTACCCGACCAGCCGTAATCGACAGTGGCACTGTAAGTGCCGTCCGTGCCGGTAACTGGATTGCCCGGCAGACCACTCATTACTACCCCGGCCGTACCAGCCGAACCGGAAATCGTAAAAGTTAATAGCGTCGCAGCATAGCCCTCATTACCCAGATTAACGGTAACCTTCTCGTAGCTGCGGTTAGCCGGTTCGAAGGTGTAGCTCTCCTTTGTGGGCATAACCGTGCCGCGCCAAGCATAGTCGACAGTGGCAGTGTAGTAGCCGTCTGCGTCGGTAACAGGATTTCCCGGCAGACCCTTCATCACCACGCCGGCCATACCAGTTGTACCTGAAATGGTAAAGGTCAACGGTGTCGCAGTGTAGTTCTGATTGAACTGACCGCCGGTAAGATCGCTGTATTGTCGCTCAGGTGGCTCAAAGGTGTAACCTTCTTTTACCGGTGTAACAGTGCCCGACCAGCCATAGTTGACGGTAGCCTTGTATAGCCTGCCTACACCGGTAACGGGATTGCCCGGCAGGCCATTCATGACTACGCCTTCTATACCTGTTGTGCCGGAAACGTCAAAGGTAATCAGTGCGCCGGTGTAGTTCTGATTCATCTGATGGCCGGTAACTGGATCATATATTCTGTTAGCCGGCTTGAAAGTGTAACCTTCCTTTGTTGGGGTAATGGTACCCGACCAGCCGTAATCGACAGTGGCACTGTAAGTGCCGTCCGTACCTGTAACTGGATTGCCCGGCAGGCCGTTCATTACCACGCCATCCATGCCGGTTGTACCGGAAATAGTGAACTGAATCAGTGTGGCAGTGTAATCCTCATTACCCAGATTGCCGGTAACCTTCTCGTAGTTGCGGATAGTCGGTTCGAAGGTGTAGCCCTCCTTTGTCGGCCTAACCGCGCCGCGCCAGCCGTACTCCACAGTGGCACTGTAGCTGCCGTCCTCATCCGTGACAACAGACTCGCCAGGAAAACCCTTCATCACCACCCCGCTCGGCCCCACTGAGCCGGAAATGGTAAACGTTACTTTTCTGCCCTTGAACGGCTGGGCGCCGACTACCTGAGTGCAGCACAGAATAATGCAAAGGACTAACGCTGCGCCCGGTAAAATTACTTTTCTTAAATCTATTTTCTTCACCACAATTGGAACCCCCTTCCGTTTATCACAATCAATCAGATTTATTGGCGACTTCATTACGCGGAATTGTCGGTCACCTTCGTTTTCACCATTTAACACCTAACTTTTCTTCGACCTCCTTTGGCTTTACTATCTCAACGAGCCTCTGCTCATCTGGGCCGAGGGAGACACGTATAGGTATCTCTGTCGCTACCTGCTCGCCGGCATATTCTAAAATCGCCGTAAGACGATAGGTGCCGGTATTGACCCTGGAAAAGTCAACAACTCCGGAAAAATCCCTGACCTCAAGCGGCAGCATCACACCCGCCTTGCCACTGAGCAAAAACCTTGCCACAGTTGCGCCTGTAGTTAGTGTTCTAACCATCGCCCTGCACTTAGGTGTAAAATGGGAGTTTCCGAGATTGCCGAACCTGCCGACAACAATGTGCTTCGACGCCTCCATAGCAGCTATGGTCAGCTTCATCGGCTGGGCCACAGGGCTGCCCTCGACACCATTGTTTTCGACATAGACAAGAGCGGTTCTTACCCCGGCGCTTTGACCGTCAAGATACCTGGCACGCAGAGCTAAAAGCGCATAATAGCGGGCATGTGCCAATTCGGAATTTGGCATCTCTGCAATAATGCGAATGCTCTGCCTGGCACCGCCGCGGAGCGTAAACTTCTCAGGCTCCACCTTCACCCACCCGGCACACGTCAAATCCTCACCCTTCAACTCACCGAAGGCAACGTTCTTAAGAACCGGCGGCACGCTTAAAGCCGCCGTGACATTAACGGCGTCCTCCGAAGCATTCTCAATCTTTATCACTGCCGAGCGGGTAGCTCCCGACTGGGCGTTCTTTATGGAAACCTCAAGGGGCTGCAGGTTAAGTGCCGCATCGGCTGCGGCCTTGGTAACGCTCGGGTCACCGGTAAAAGTTATCTCCTTCTCAAGCGGCTTTACCCGTCTGCCGTCCACATAGAGCATCCCCGCCACTCTGTATTTTCCGGATGGCAGCGACCGCCCGATATCGCTTTTTAAGTTGAATTTCATCCTGGGGATAATGCTGCGCTCTTGGAATTCCGCTGTTGCAATCTTGCGCCAGTGCCCTCCCGAAAGCTTTCTTACCAACGCGATTCCATTAAGGCGAGAATATGTCTCACCATTATTGGCAATGCCAAGCGAGACTAAGGTTGTTGCCGGGTTTTCTGCGCTGGCCTGGCGAAACTCCATACCCATGTCCGTCAGCTCTATTTTGTGCCGCACCGCCCGGCCCTGTATCTCAATGAGGATGGGAACCACGAATCGGATGACCAAAGCAATTCCTACCACCCCCGGAGGGGGCCGCAGGCTAGCCAGAACCGCCGCACCGTAGAATCCACGGACACCAGGAGGCACCCTTATAGTTACTGTTACAGGCACTATCCTTAGCGGTCCGACCTCAACGCTGTCAGCACTTAAGCTAATCCAACTGCTGCACGAAGACAGCGTCGATGTGTCAAAATCAGAGCCAGGCATGATGGGGTTCCACCGGCCATACTCCGATTGGGTCAACTCGACTACCATCAAATCTATTATCCGCGTCCTGTTCACACCAGTGTTTCGAAGTTTGAGTTCAGTCCTGAGCTGCTGACCGGCGCTGGGTGTAAGCTCTACCTTCATCGGCGAAACCATAAACTGGCCGGATACCGGCCCGGCGGACATAAGAACAGACATAATAATCGCGATAACCCAAACAGGACTGAAACAAAATATATTATTTCGTCTTTTCATTTTTAACCACGGATTACACAGATTTCACTGATTCTGAATCAGCTGATTATTTTTTAACCTTAGGCACTTTAGATACTTTAGCTCACTTTAAACTTCTTTCCCTGTCAGTCAGTGTTTTAGTCCGTCACTGCCCCCGCACGTCGTTGGCGGGGGTCCGTCCGTGCCCCAAGTCCGTGTCCGTCCGTGTTTACCTAACTTACCAAATTTCTACCTGAATGTCAAACCTAAATTACTTTAATTTCTTCCGCTGCCTATTTTATCAAAAAATACAGGTATTTCAGTAATTTTTCAAAATTTTTCTCGGACGATATTTGTTTGAGATGGTATTTTTTCTAGAATTGAGACTAACAGATGTGGGGTGGATTACAGTGTTTGCCACACTCCTGCCCGCTAATGTGGCCAAAGGCACGAAGAGACCGAATCAGAGGACAGAAGTCAGTGCCAGTCAGTGTTTAAGTCCGTGTCAATCAGTGTTCCCAGTCCGTGTCCAAAGTCCGCATCCGTCCGTGACTTAAAAAAACAGGGAGACGAGGATACACCTTTCCCACGTCTCCCTGTAAAAATCCTTTTCTCGGCAGTCGCCAGCACTGCAAGAGATTTCTAACGTTAGTTATCCTTAACTACCGCCGTCCTCCTGACGACGTGACTACAAAACATACACTGGCTCTACAGGTATCCTGCGGCTCTTACAACGGTGCTATAAGTAGGGCACACGTTGCGACGTCGAGGGTATCAAAGGCCGTGAGGCTCATCATCAAGTCCACGTCGGCTACAGTCACTGTAATCGTCTGAACTTCCGGGGGATCGTTCGCCGTGATATTGCCGTCAGTTACCGAGCAAGTCCATTCGGCCGGGTCGGGCTGCACTGATATACCACCCGCAAGTAGTGTTAACTCACAAGTCATACTGGCCTCAAAGTTGGTCGACACCTCAACTTCGATGGATCCACTAAAGCTGCCATCCACCAGAAGAGACTGCTCCAACACGATCTCTCCTATCTGAGGATCGATGATTGCATAGTAAGGCACCTGTAACTTCACATCAAACTCAGCGACCTCCGTGGGAAGCAGTGTGACCTCCCAATCGATGGGATCTCCCTGTCCATAGATCCAGTGAATCTTTCCCTCAAATGCTTGTGCCGTGACTGTTAGCAGAGCTAACACCGCGATTGCAATTAAACATTTCTTTAACATTTTAAATTTCCTTTCATTTTTTGTCCCGTAAAGGCCGATATAGCCTTTCAGGATTAACCACAAACTACAATTTCTTTAGCCAAGCATCCGGCACTAAATCTTTAGTGCGACGCCTGAGCCAAACAATAGCGGGCAGATGCCTTTCCTGCGAGGAAAAGAATGTACTCGACCAATCGTGTGGCGGGCCGCCCGCTTAACTACTCCCGCCCCGGCTTGGAACCCAACTCTTCAATTGATTCCGCCGCCTCAAGACCGGGCCCGCGTCTTCAGGCAACCTTGCAACTTTTATCCCTTTACCTCCTCTCTCCCCCTTTCAGTTTTTTCTTTTGTCCCGATACGCTCGAACAAGTATTATCGTTAAGGCGGCAAAACACCCGCAGATTCTCTCTATTCAAGGCCCCTCCATTATCGTAAATGTAACGGTTCCCGTGTACGTGCCCGCCAGGTCCTCTAACGTAGTCTCTATATTGAAGTTGAGCTCGACATCAACATCTTCGCCTGCGATGGGCGTACCTACCGGTGAGCTTATTGGCCCCACCATTCTGACGGAGGTCCGTTCAAGCGGTATGGAGCCACCGCCGGCGCGTATGAACGGCTCGAGAGACACCTCGACATGGTACGGACAGTTAGCCGTGATATGCAGCGTCAATGTAGCTAGTAAATCATAGCTACCAGGTTGCGGCGGGACGCTACCCAGATCAAGCTCACCCTGCGTCACGGACATACTGACGTATGGCTGACCACAAGATAGGGACACTTGAAGGGTAACTAAAATTACCAAACTTAAGATTACCGGTGCTTTCATACCACCTCATCCAGCCTTACTAACTTCACTACATCCTAAACAGGTACTATTGTACTTACATTATCAAAGTTTGTCAACTTTTATTTTAGACCAAAGGCCTACAAATGCAAGGATTTTTTTATTTTTTTTTGTGGGAGCCACTATTTTTTTTGTATTTTCACGTAAGTATAGCAATAACAGAAAGTTACGCCGAGCGTGTTTTTCTGAGAACTGCTATAAAGAGATTATTTTTTTGCTCTGGCGCGGGCCTTTTGTCTTTTTTTCTACAAATGTTGAAATCCTCCGCATCAACTGTCACCAAGGTAACCTTGCCTGGCGGAGCTTCGATCTCCCTTCTCACTTTGCTCAATGAATTGCTCTTGAATCCACATCTTGCTTTTCACCTTGATGAGACACACTCGGACACTCGACTCAACATATTGAACAGACTGGGGGTAGTAACTAAATTCAGGCCCAGTACCCTTCGGCTTGAGTTTGGCCATTGTAGAATGCTAAAACACCTCTCAAAACCGTCCTATTTGTTTCGCCTATACATTTCTACGACTTTAGTCAGATAGCCCAATCGCCCGTTCAAAATCAGCAACGTAGGATGCGATGCATCGTACCAATTATTTCTGTATTCTGAATTCTGTATTCTGTATTCTGTCCTTTCCGTTTTCTTAAAAAATACGTGACAAACAGACTCACGTGTGCTAATCTAAAACCTACGGATGCCGTCCTGAATTATCCGGAACCCTACCTGCCCTCCGTAGCTTTAGCGAAGGGGGGAGCAGGGTCGAAGGGAGATACGAAAGAACCTCAATGAAAGGGAGAAATAATTCGTGGGATGGGCAACTTGCTTGCCCATTCGGATAGATCTATTACGGAAATTTCGGGGAGGATTTTGCTGGTTAATAACAAGAGCAGCTAAAATGCTGGTGCCTCCCAGACAACTTCTCCTTTCTCGTCATATAATCTCAGACCCGGCCCGTCCTCAACCACACTTAGCTCGAAGCGAGGCTTTCTATTCTTGTCAAACAAGGCCAAAGCCGGCCCGTCCTTAAGCACATTCAGACCGGCTCGTGGCTTTCCGTTCTCATCGTACAAGCTCAGCCCCGGTCCGTCCTCGGCCACATCGATCCCGAGGCGGAGCTTTCCGTTCTTATCGTACAAGATTAGCACTGGTCCTTCCTTAGCCATAGTCAGCTCGAAGTGCGGCTTTCTATTCTCGTCAAACAAGACGAGCCCCAGCGAGTCTCTGTCCCCTCTCAGCCCCAAGCAGAGCGCTTCATTCTCGTCATACAAGGCCAGAGCCGGCCCGGTCTTAATGACACACAGCTCGAAGCGGAGCTTCTCGTTCTCGTCATACAAGGTCATCACCGGCCCGTCACCAGTGATACCTAGCCCGAGGCGGAGCTTGTCGTCCTCGTCATACAATCTCAAATTCGGCCCGTTCTCATCCACATTCAGCATAGCGCGCATCTCTCCGTTCTCGTCATGCAATAACAAACCCGGCCCGGTCTTAGTGACACATAGCCCGAGGCGGAGTGTCTCGTTCTCGTCGAGCAAGCCCAACACCGGCCGGTCCCTGTCCATACCCAACACAGCTCGGGGTTTACCGTCCTCGTCCTCAAGAACGAATCGGTTGGCTCTAATCTCTTTTATGTGTCTTTCGTCTGTCGCCATGATTGCCTCTCTTTCATTTTGAGCTTTAAGTTGACTTAATAAATCTCCAAGTCAACTGTCTTTTCATTTTGGCTTTTCACTTTTGGTTATTGTCAACCTTCCTCTTGTTCTGCCCCCTCAATCCAACGGTGCCGCAGCGGTGCCTCCCAATCTGGTTCTATAGCTGGCTTACGTGTCTCTGGTGCAGAGCACGTCAACAGTAGGCTATACTTGCACCATACTCTGTCAATAGTATCAAGCGCATTGTCCACGTCCCCAAACGTCGGCATTCGCTCGATTTTACGTTTCGAGTCGAAATGGGCTACCCACTGGTCTCTGAAGTCTTTGACAAGGCGCGTTTGCTCATCGAGATTTCGTAGATCCATCATAAGTCTTTCAGGGTCTACACGTTGCCCGCCTACCTCGGCAAACATATCGAAAGTTCGATCAGCCGTTCCCATTTTCTTTAAGAATTCATTATGCCATTGTGACATGAAATATTCACGGGTTATGACGTCGGGATTATTCTCAATCCCCTTTATCAGCCAGTATAAAGAAATAGTCCCTTTGTGGTGATCCGTCATTCTAACAATGCCGGTGGTAACCTTAGCGACATAGTTGTCGGCAATCCAGTTGTGCAGTTCAGCAGGCGACTGAATCTTCTTGTTGGATTCAACTATTTTCTGAAGTCTCCAAAAGAAGTCGCGTCCTGTCAATAACCAGCCAAATTCGTTCCCAATTTCGTCAAGCCAACTTTTCCATTTTTGACATAGTTGATCTTTTTGTTCATTTCTCATCTTCATGTCTTTCTCTGTGGCTTCTCTGAAATTGTCAGTCCGGAATACTTGGGAATTTTAAATATCACCGCAAGATTTTCTTTACAAAACCTATCTCTCGCCCGAAAAACTCCTATCTTTATTTCCGCCTTTTGTCGCTCGATCAAGGTTGATGTTTCACATTATACCCGTTGTCCCAGCCTAGAGCAAACACTTTACTCTGGGTTCTCTGTGCCCTCTGTGGCTAAAAAAAAGTGTTTTTTGGCCGTTTTTTTGTTGATTTTTGTTTGAAAAAATGTTATAATACCCACATGTTAGCCAAAAGGCAAACATAAACCGCCCCTAAGCGGCAGATATAGCGGAGAACCGCACGTTTTCGTATCAGCAGATACACGCCAAAAAGCATCGTTCGTAAATATCGAAGATCCGGCCTTCCTTGGACGGAGTCAATATTGGAGCGAAACGGAAAACCCTTAGAAAGTGTATGAAAAGTAGTATTTTGTCCGATAACTGATGTATGGACAATAAAAACTACCCAAGCGATTTGACAAATGAACAGTGGAAATTGATTGAACCATTGCTGCCACCCGCCAAAACTGGTG
>Ga0209979_1000573_pt1 | contig 48011 bp, 39 predicted proteins | sample AnhtaG_FD_183114 | JGI IMG/M metagenome (GOLD analysis project Ga0209979, IMG submission 183114) | Deep subsurface microbial communities from Anholt, Denmark to uncover new lineages of life (NeLLi) - Anholt_01485 metaG (SPAdes) (version 2) | ecosystem: Environmental > Aquatic > Marine > Oceanic... | reverse complement strand
GCCAAACATCGAATATTTTTTGTGAGCATCACATCCATAAAACTTTTTCATGCTGCAGCACCTCCTTTTTTTTATTCTCACCAACATTATATAATGTTTGGTGCTGCAGCGCTTTCATATAATCAATGACAGGCAGGTACGTCATTGCGAGTCCTGGAAGGGCGAAGCAATCCCAATGTGTGGAGCGTGGGGAAAAAAGGGGACGGTTCTATTTTTTTTCTTCACAATTGGGATTAAATCCTGACATTGGCCATATAATCTAGGATGAAAAAAAATAGAACCGTCCCCTTTTTTGTTTTCTTGACAATATCTGTATCTGTCTATATATTATTTATTTGTTGGACCGGAGGATACCATGGAAATTGAAATGAAAATAAAAGGCCTTGTTGTGGACCCAATATCCAAAATGCCCATTGTAGTGCTCGAAGATACAAACAGTAAACGCATGCTTCCGATATGGATTGGAGTCTTTGAAGCGAACGCCATTGCCCTCAAAATAGAAAACATCCCAACACCGAGACCCATGACACACGACCTTTTAAAAAATTTCCTGGATATAATTGATATTTCTATCCAAAAAATCGTGGTCAATGATGTCAGAGATAACACTTTTTATGCTTCGATACATTTCCTCCATAATGATCAGACTGTCATAATTGACTCACGCCCTTCCGATGCAATCGCCCTGGCTCTTCGGGCACAAGCCCCAATTTTTGTAGAGGAAGAAGTTGTCAGTAAAGCGCACACCATGAAATACGACGAAGACCTTGAAGACTCAGAAAAATTGAAGAAATGGCTTGAAAACTTAAAACCCGAGGACTTTGGGAAATATAAAATGTAAATATGTTAGTCAGTTAGTCTATTATTTAACATAAATCATTACATCAAATCAGTTGTAAGTTTCATAAATCCCAAAAAAGAAAAAGGGGACGGTTCTATTTTTTTTCTTCACAATTGGGATTAAATCCTAACATTGGCCATATAACCTAGTGTCCTGTCATCTATGTGATGTCGCAAAGATGACCGTCATTCCCGCGGAAGCGGGAATCCAGAAGCCTGAAGTAGCCAGAAATACTGGATTCCCACCTTCGTGGGAATGACGAGTGCCTGATACGATACTTCACGCATGACACGACACTAGGATGAAAAAAAATAGAACCGTCCCCTTTTTCTTTACTTTTTCTTTTGGTGCTTGGTGCTTTAAAAGTTATGTTCTTAAAGTAAAAAGTAGGTATAGTCCTATGAGGCCGAATATTAAATTCGGTCCCCAAGCAGCCAAAAAAGCACCCAAATAATTGACATATCCAAGGCTCTTGAAGACTCCGATAGCGCCCCAGAAGACCATAGCAATGATGACACTCAAACCAATGCCGACCAAAGTCCCTCTCTTCCCCATAGAGAAAGCAAAAGGAATCCCTAATAGCACCATGATTAAGCTGGCAAGAGGAAAACTCATTTTATAATTCAAATCGACTTTAAATCTAACCGTCTCAAAGCCTTTTTCTTCAATATCATCGATATATTCTCTGAGTTCTCCATAGCTCATCTGGTCAGGCTCTTTCAATTCCTTCAAGAAATAGCTCTTATCCTCTGCCAGCGTAAGCTCCATTTCTTTCTTCTCTTCAAATGTCACTGGCTTATTTTCCTCAAAATCCCTGTACCAACAATTTGATAAGAAAAAATTCTTGTCTCTTAAATATCCTTTTTCTGAATAAATTCTCCTCTTTAAGGACCATGATACAGGATCAATATCATAAATCGATAGTTGACTAAATGCCGATGCAATCTGGTCAAAATATCTGTAATAGTAAATTCTATCTTTGTTCTTACTCATGACCCAGCGGCGGTCTAGATGGCTGTAGCTTCGCGGAGGAACATCGTTTATCTTGTTCCAAACATCTTCCACTTTCTTGTTCGAATAAGGAAGAATATTCTCCTGAAGATAAAAAGAAAAAAAACTCACCAAACCCGCCATTAGAAGAATCGGGACAATTGTACGATAAAGGCTGATACCGCAAGCCTTCATGGCGGTCATTTCATTGGATTTGGTCAAAAGCCCAAGGCACAAAAGAGTTGCAGTCAAAGCTGTTATGGGAAAAATGTAATGAATGAACTCAGGAATTTTATACCAGATAAACTCCAAGAAGAGACTAAGGGGCTTGTTGTGCTCATAAACTTTATCGATGTTTTCAAAAAAGGTGACAATGATGAAAACAGCCAACATGCTGACAAAGACAATGGAAAAAATGACCATATACTTTCTGAGGATATAACGGTCCAAAATGTTGGGGAAGCGAAGGGAAAGACGCGGCCATCTTCGGATAAAGCCCTTTCTTTCTGTCGGTGGAAAAACTGCTCTTTTTTTTTTAAAAAAGCGGAAAAATAAAAAAAGCGATGACTCCTTTAATGCCTTGATAAAAAAATATATTCCGCAGACCAAAAACAGAATATTCGGTCCCCACATCCCGAACAGAGGAGATATTCTGCCGTCCATGGCAAATTGTTCTCCTGCTGTAATCAGAATATAGTAAATCACGATGATTCCTATGCTTACAGTGAAACCGCTGGCCCTTCCTCCTTTCTTTGTGGAAGCCCCTAAAGGAAGTCCTAAAAGGGCAAAGATGAAACAGGCAAAAGGAAGGGCAAATTTTTTATGAATCTCAACTTGATGAGAAATATGCTCTCTATTTTTTTGCCAAAATGCCGGCGAAGCTTTCCCGGATTCAGAGAACTTTTCTAAATCCTCTCTAAGGACTTTAACATCGTTGAACAATTCCCTGATGTCTTTTTCTCTCACCCGCTTCTTATCTGAAAGTGAGGAGAAAAGAGTTTTCACATTCAAATCTTGTTCAGAGTATTTAAAAGATGTTACCTTGTACTCCTCTGGATTGGTTAAAGGATAAGAATGAAGGGCTCCATCAAAAAGTTCAAGGATAGCTCTTTTCTCCTCAGGATAGAAATTCAGTCTTCCTCTTTCAGCATAAATGACTCTTGGCTCTTCCGGAGGATCGGAAAAATACACAAAAATATTTCTCCAGTCTTTATCCTGCATTATATCCTGGATATAAATTACAGTGTTTGGTATTGACTCATTGAATTCACGAGGATTGATCTTTAGTTGAACCTTTGTCAGAACAGACTCAGAAAGGGTTTGAACCCATTTGTAGTTCGCACGAGGAGCAAAATAGAGAGCCAAAAAAGAAGTAATCAGCCATCCTATAAAAGAAAAAACAAGCACCGGCCCTAGAAGCCTTTTATAGCTTACACCCAAAGTTTTTAAAGCCGTGATTTCTGCATCTGAAGACATGCGGCTCAATCCAGCCAGGATGCCCATAAGTACAGACATAGGTACGGTAAAGGCAAGGATTGAAGGTATGAGAAAAACAAGCAACGCAAAGACGGTTCGAAACGAAACTCCTCTTGCTATAAACATTTCTGAAAGGAGGAGAATCTGGTTCATCAAAAAGACGAATGTGTAGATGAGGAGGCCTATAAAGAATGGAGGGATTATCTCTTTAAGAATATAGCGGTCAAATAATTTGAACACACTGTATTTTATATCATAGATTAATTAAATAACAAAACTGAAACAAACTAAAAAAAAAGGCCCCAGGATTAACCCAGGGCCTTATGGATTTTTTGGCTCGGTTTAGTACATATCGCCGCCGGGAGGCATAGGCATTCTTGGTCCTCTTTCTTCTTCAGGAATATCCGAGACTAAACCCTCAGTTGTCAAAAGCACTCCAGCAATACTTGCAGCATTCTGAAGAGCAGTACGAACAACCTTTGTTGGATCCAGGATTCCTCCCTTTATCAGATTTTCATATTTCTCCGTGAGAGCATTGAATCCCACGTCTTGCTCCATCTCTTTGACCTTCTCGACAACGATAGAACCTTCATGACCAGCATTATTAGCAATCTGGCGCATAGGTTCTTCCATGGCTCTCTTGACGATGTTTACGCCAATCTGTATATCACCTTCAACCTTTAAATCCCCAAGGACCTTCTGACATCTCAAAAGGGCAACGCCTCCTCCAGGAACAATTCCTTCCTCTACTGCAGCCTTGGTGGCGTGCATGGCATCTTCCACTCTGGCTTTTTTCTCTTTCAGCTCTGTTTCTGTTGCCGCTCCCACTTTAACTAAAGCCACTCCGCCGACCAACTTGGCCAATCTTTCCTGGAGCTTTTCTCTGTCATAATCAGAAGTGGTATCTTCAATCTGAGTTCTCATCTGCTTTATTCGGGCTTGGACCTCCTCCTGTTTTCCTTTGCCCTCTACGATAGTGGTATTATCTTTGTCAACAACAACTTTATTGGCGTTGCCAAGCCAATCGATTGTCACGTTCTCAAGCTTAACTCCGATGTCTTCCGTGATAACCTTTCCTCCGGTCAAAGCAGCAATGTCCTCAAGCATGGCTTTTCTTCTGTCACCGAATCCAGGCGCCTTTACCGCAACACATGAAAAGGTTCCCTTGAGCTTATTTACAACCAATGTGGCCAGAGCTTCACCCTCAACTTCCTCAGCAACGATTACCAACGGCTTTCCCATCTTGGCAACGTTCTCGAGAAGAGGTAAAAGTTCTCTCAGGTTGCTGATTTTCTTTTCATGGAGAAGAATAACTGGATTTTCTAAAACGCACTCCATTCTGTCAGGATCTGTTATGAAGTAAGGAGAGAGATATCCGCGGTCAAACTGCATTCCTTCAACTATATCCAGGGTGGTCTCTAAGCCTTTGGCTTCCTCAACTGTAATAACTCCGTCCTTGCCGACTTTGTCCATGGCTTCAGCAATGATTCTCCCGATAGATTCATCGTTATTGGCTGAAATGGTTCCGACTTGTGAAACCATCTCTCCGCTGACATCCCGGCTGATTTTTTTCAGCTCATTTACAACCTCTTTGACTGCCCTGTCGACTCCTTTCTTGATGATGTTTGGATTGGCGCCAGCGGTCACGTACTTCAGCCCTTCAGAATAGATAATCTGAGCTAATATAGTCGCCGTTGTTGTTCCGTCTCCTGCAACGTCAGAAGTTTTGGATGCGACTTCTTTCACAAGCTGGGCACCCATGTTTTCCAGTGGATCTTTGAGTTCAATCTCCTTAGCTACGGTCACACCGTCTTTGGTGCTGGTCGGAGAACCGAACTTTTTGTCTAAGATAACATTCCTTCCTCTTGGCCCCAGAGTCTCTTTAACGACACCGCTTAGAATATTTACTCCTTTTAATAGCGCCTGTCTTGCTTCCTCACCTAGTGTTATTTGTTTTGCCATTTTTCCTCCTTTTCATAAAATCAGGTGATTTTAGCTAAAATTTCTTCTTCACGGACAATAACATGTTCAACATCGTCAACAGTCACTTCTGTACCGCTGAATTTTCCGATAAGAACCTTATCGCCCTTCTTAACTTCAAGAGGAATAACCTTCCCATCTTCATTAACACGGCCTTTTCCTACTTCTATGACTTTTGCCTCAAGAGACTTTTCTTTTGCCGTGTCGGGAATAATTATTCCGCCCTTCTTTGTTTCCTTCTCTTCTAACCGTATTAGAAGAACTCTGTCGTGTAAAGGAATCACCTTCATTTGAACCTCCTATATTAGAATTTTTTTTTTAGCAGATTTATAAGAAGAATGCTAATATATACAAAAAATGCTTCAGTGTCAAGAAAAAAACGAAAAAATTAGCACTCTTCTATTGAGAGTGCTAATTTTGCCTCATATACCCCATTAACGTAAGCCGTGAGCTGAAATAATGGTTGAAGGTTTAAGGTTGAAGGTTTAAGGCAAGAAAGCCATTTACCATTAACCATTTTCTTATTTTTCGGCAGTATGGCAGTTGGTCTAAGTTTGTCTCCCTCCGTCATTGCGAGGCGCGAAGCGCCGTGGCAATCCCATTCAAAGGCGCTACACGTTGAGATTGCTCAGCCTGTTCCGAGCGAAGCGAAGGAATCTTCTTCACTCCTCGCAATGACAGTTCAGCAGTATGTCAGTATGGCAGTATATCTAAGTAGGCAAGACAAACTAAAGGGCAAGACAACCTTCGTGGCAAGACAAAGAGGCAAGACAGATTTTGTTTAAGTTGGGATTTATTTTATTTTTAATGCTTTGATGAGGTTGTGAAGAGTATTGCGGTGTACACCCAGAGCCCTGGCCATTTTTGTCTTGTTCCCTTTGAATTTTTTTCCTACAATTTCTATGTAAATTTTTTCGAATTCTCTCAGGGCATCTTTGATCGGCAAGTCTTTTTCGACCAATTCCATGATCAGAATTTCCATTTTCTTATGGAGCGTAAGCTCTTCATATTCTTTCTGCATCTCTCCCCTTCCTCTCCACAATGTCCCGGTAAGCATCGTTGAATCTTTCCTTTAATTCTTGTGGGATAAGATAGTACACAGCCTTGGTGATTCTAAGGCAGTAAGGAGCCAGTTGGCATTCTTTTAAGACCCTTGCATTTGCTGGAAACATGAGAAGCGCAAAAACAATGATCCCACATATGAGAATCCCTTTAATCAGGCCAAGGACTCCCCCCAAAATATGATTGAGAAATTTAAGAGAGCCTTTCATCATTCTAGAGAACGCCCATGATATAACCCATCCCAGGCACAGAATGGCAAAAAATATCAATAAAAAACCCAACAAATGAGAGAGCACTTCATTAGAGATAAAGGTCGAAAATATTGTAGAGGCATAAGAATAATAATTCACAGCCAACACCAAGCCTATGATGACAGTTAAAATACCGATAATCTGCCTTACCAACCCTTTGATTATTCCTAGTACAAAGGTTATGATTAAAATCACAATTAAGATAATATCAAGCCAGTTAAAAATCATTCAAGGCCTCCTTTTTCTCAATTCCTCTACCATCCAGTACCCGCCGTTCTTAAGAAATCCAAACGGGATGTGAGGTTTAATCGTCCCATGGAAATCAGAACCTGCAGTAGGAACAAGTCTCAATTCCTCAGCTAATTCTTTATAAAATTTTGTCTGTTCAGGATCGTGATAGGAGGTATAAACCTCCAAGCCTTCAAGTCCTCTTTCTTTCAAAAGAACAAGATCTTCCTTTTTGACCTGCTGGAAATATGCCCCGGGATGAGCAAGAACAGGCACCCCCCCTGTTTTAGGTGTCTTTTCCAGGACATTCAATAGATTCACGTTCCGCCTGGGAACAGATGCAGGTTTTCCTTCCATGAAGTAATCTTTATAAAAATAATAGGGGGCGAAAGTGCGCTTTTTCCCCTCCAGATATTTCTTTAAACGAGGATCCCCTGTCTTTTCCGCTTTTTTTAAAAGAGTCTGGGCAATTGTTACACCTAAGGGAGGACGTGAAGCAGAGTTCTTGACCACTTCCTTCCAACTTATATCAAACCCAAGTTCCTTGAGTTTTTGTATCCTTTCTCGGGCCTCTCTCCTTCTTCTTTCTGAAACTTGATCGACAAGATCTGCCACAACCTTCTTCTTCCAGTTTACAAAGGGAAGCAATAAATGAAACTCACGATCTTCGAAGATAGTCGTAAGCTCCACGCTAGGAATAACCTCAACTCCTGCCTCCTCGCCAAAACGCAAAGCTTCCGGATAGGCAGCCACCGTGTCGTGATCAGCAATAGAAATCGCCCTCATTTTTGTTCTTTTTGCCATCTGTATTATATGAAAAGGGGAAAAATCCCCATCGCTGCTTTTATTAGAATGGATGTGCAAATCGATTTCAGCAGTCACTACAGCTCTTCTTTTTCTGTTAATATCCGATAAATTTCCAAATACTTTTTAGATGTTTGTTCTATTATAGATGGAGGTAGAGGAGGAGGCGGCGATTTTTTATCCCAAGGAGTGCTTTCAAGGTAGTCGCGAACAAACTGCTTATCCAGGCTGGGCGGGGATATGCCAGGAGAATAACTGGCTAATGGCAAGAATCGTGACGAGTCTGGTGTAAAGATTTCATCAACAAGGATTAGTTCTTCGTTGATAAGCCCAAATTCAAACTTCGTGTCGGCAATAATGATTCCCCTCGAGATGGCATGAAGAGAAGCCTTCTGATAGAGTTTTATGCTTATTTTCTTAATTTTCCGCGCGAGCTCTGATCCGATCAATTTTTGCATTTCCTTGAATGAAATATTCTGATCATGCCCTTCTTCAGCCTTTGTGGAAGGGGCAAAAATGGCATCCTTCAGCCTTTCGGCTTTCTTCAAGCCCGGAGGAAGCTTGATGCCGCTCGTCTTTCCTGTGGCCTTGTAGTCTTTCCACCCTGATCCAAGAAGATACCCTCTGACAACACATTCAACAGGAATCACATCTGTCTTATTCACCAGCATAGATCTTTTCTCGAGTATTTCCCTGTACTTGTGAAGGATTGTAGGAAATTCTTTGAACTCAGCAGTCAGCAAATGATTTGGACAATCGAGTGCTGTGAATTCAAACCAGAATCTGGAAAGCTGAGTCAGAATTTTCCCTTTATTCGGAATAAGAGAAGGAAGAACATAATCAAAAGCAGAGATCCGGTCAGAAGCAACAATAAGAAGTCTGTCTTCTATTTCATAGATGTCTCGGACTTTCCCTCTTTTATACAGGGGCAGTTCTGGAATATTAATTTCTGAGAATGTTTTATCCATTTTGATTTAGCTAAAGAATAAAAAAAATTTGCTCAAAAAGCAACTAAAATGATATGCCTATATAACTCAGCATTCTACCTGTGTTATTCTTGTCCCGCCGAAACGAAAGCAAATATTTTTCACAGTGAGTGCATAGATCAATGGAAAAAATATTTTGTTCTCTGATGCCTGAGTTCAGCAAATGAGAACGATTGGCTTGTTTTAAATCGAGGAGATACTTTTCCTTACGGAGAGGATGGTCCCGAAAAACTTCTGTGGACAGACCTGCTTCTTCAAAGTTCTTATAGACATCCTTTCCAACCTCATAGCAATCGCGCCCGATACTTGGGCCAAAAGCTACTAAAAGCGAAATAGGATTACAGCCGTAGGAGATTTGCATTCCTTGAACAGCCTTCTGCAGTACTCTTTTGCTCGTTCCTTTCCAGCCGCAGTGGACTGCAGCTATTACTTTTCTAGACTCGTCCACTATTAAGACAGGAAGACAGTCAGCTGTTTTTATGAAAAGAAGGATCAGAGAACGGTCTGTGAGCATGGCATCGCCTTTAACTTCTTTGTCGTGATACTTTTCTATATATTGAACAATATTTGAGTGAATTTGAGCAAGAGATAGAAGTCTAAAATTTTTAAGCTTAGAATGCTTTTTAAAATCCTTTTCTTTCCAGTATCGTGTTCCAAACCCGTGGACAAGAAACGGGATTTTTTCAAAGCGGGGAATAGTAAAATTCTCAACACGGCTTTCTTCTTGCATCTGCATCCTATTTTTATATCCTCAGTTTCTTCATAATTCAAGAGGTTTTTGAAGTTTGTCTTCCCACGTCATTCACCATTCACCATTAACGTAAGTCGTAAGCCGTAAGCCGAAAAACCATTCCCTATTCACAATTTTCTTATTTTTTGTCAGTATGTCAGTATGACAGTATGTCAGTTCCCTCTTGCCTTAAACCTTAAGAAAGTTCTCAATAATTGGGGGTAGATTATATTTGTGATTAATCACTGGATTCCTGCTTTCGCAGGAATGACAGACACTTACACTCAATCGTCATTCCCGCGGAGGCGGGTAGCAGGCGCAGGAATGACAGACACTTACACTCAATCGTCATTCCCGCGGAGGCGGGAATCCATAGCTACTACCCACACTTATTGAGAAGTTACAACCTTAAACATTAAACCTTAAACCCGTTACGGCTTACGGCTTACGGCTTACGGCTTACGATATTGAGTTTTGAGTTTATTTGCTATAATCTGATATGAACATGAAAACAAAAAGCTTTGAGCCTGCCTATTTAAAAACCTACAGAGAGGGCCTTTTCCCTGATAAAATCGAAAAAGCATTCCAAATGCTGGAGGCATGCTCACTTTGTCCGCGGAACTGCGGGATCAACCGCCTTAAGGAAAAAAAAGGATTCTGCTGTGCTGGGAAGCTCCCTGAAGTTTCTTCCTACTCCCCGCATTTCGGAGAAGAAAGGCCGCTCGTCGGGTTTCATGGCTCAGGAACAATCTTCATGACTCACTGTAATCTCGGCTGTATTTTCTGCCAGAATTATTCGATCAGCCACCTTGGAGAAGGCAAGGAAATCTCTCTTGAGAGGTTTGGTAAAATGATGGTGGAGCTTCAGCAGCTCGGCTGTCACAACATAAATTTTGTCAGCCCCTCTCATTACGTTCCCCAAATTTTAAAAGCCCTGCCTGAAGCTATAAGTATGGGGCTTTCTGTTCCTCTCGTGTATAACACCGGCGGTTACGACTCAGTCAATACTCTCCAGCTTCTTGACGGAATTATTGACATATATATGCCCGATTTTAAATACAGCAGAAGCAACGTTGCTGACAAATACGCCCAAGCCCCAGATTATCCCCAAATGGCAAAGCTTGCCTTTAAGGAAATGCACCGCCAAGTGGGAGATCTTCTTATCAATGAACAAGGAATTGCCTTAAGAGGCGTTTTGGTAAGACACCTCGTCCTTCCTGAAGACCTTGCTGGGACAGAGGAAGTGATGCATTTCCTGACTTCAGAGATCTCGAAAGAAACCTATGTTAATATCATGGACCAATATTATCCGTGCGGAAATATTCCTCTGGATTCTCCTCTACGCAGAAGAATCACCCAGGCGGAGTTTAACCAGGCAATAGAGGCAGCAAAAAGGGAAGGGATAACCCGCCTGGATAAGATTATCTAAGTTGGTCTCCCCCCGTCATTGCGAGGAGTGAAACGACGCGGCAATCCCATTCAATGGCGCTACACTTTGGGATTGCCACAGCGCTTCGCGCTTCGCAATGACAGTTCAGCAGAATGTCAGTATGGCAGTTTATCTAAGTAGGCAAGACAGACTAAGTTTCTTCCCCATTCACTATTTTCTTACTTTGTCAGTATGTCAGTATAGCAGTATGTCAGGATAGGAATGGTTAATGGTAAATACTGTTATATTGTTATACTGCTAAACTGCTAAAGAATAAGAAAATAGTTAATGGTAAATGGATAATCCATACCCCCTAATCCATAATCCATCTTTAAACCTTAAACCTTTTACGGCTCACGATTTATATCAGTATAGCAGTTGCTTCGGGTTTAGCCTGGTTTGCCGTGAGCTTCATATTTAAATCTACGGTAGTATTCAATAACGTCCAGGATAATATCTTCCTTTTTTAACTTCAGGATATCTAGGGGCTCAACATTTTCCATAAACGTCTCTTCTTTCTCTTCCATTAAGCTTTTCTTCCTCTTCCTTCCCCTTATCCTTAATTTCAATTTAAGCTCAAGGGAGTTCTTAGGAAGAAAAATGATGTATTGGAAATTATCTATTCTTGATTTGGGGAAATTTATCTGAAACGTTATCAATTTTCCTTTTGACTTGCTAGATTTTGATTTTATTCCAAACTGCTTAAGCTCTTCATCCAAGCTCTCAAAGCCTGGTTCAACAATAAACTCACAAAATTGATTGAAGTTTTCGATGGTTTCTTTCTTGCTGATCTCAAGGATGCTTATGCCTTCGAAAAAGCTCGCTAAATTCTCTTTCCAGTCATTCCCCATGTTGAACCTCAAGTCACCATAATCTCCGCTATATTACCACATTTTCCCTAAATTTTCTATCCGTCTGAACGGCAGGCGAGTCGCCTTGTCTCCGTTTCCTATTCCCCTATTCTCCATCAGTATATCAGTTCAGCAGTATATCAGTATTCCCTATTCCCCATTAACGTAAGTCGTAAGCCGAAAAACCATTCACTGTTCACCATTTTCTTATTCTTTGGCAGTATGACAGTATATCAGTATGACAGTACGTCAATTTGTCTAGGTTTGTCTCTCCCTGTCTCCGTTTCTCCGTAGCAATCCCTTTTTATAATCAATAAGAAAAACTCGTATGTCCATCACATTAGTATGGGTGGGCCCGGTAAAGATCAGGCCCCCGGCCTGTTTGAAAAAATTGTAAGAATCATTCCTGTCCAGGTAAGATTCAGGAACAAGGGACAGTGTTTGCACCCTTTCCAGAGTGGATTGGACTATCCAGGCGCCAGCAGCATTGGTCGGACCGTCTATTCCATCCGAACCAAGGCTCAAAATCAGCCAACTCTCTGACTCCATCTTCCGGTTTTTTATCTCAACCAACACTGCAAGAACAAACTCCTGGTTTCTGCCCCCCTCGCCTTTTCCTTTCACCGAGACTGTAAGTTCACCGCCCGCCAAAAGGCATAAAGGAAAAGAACGAACCTTCCCTGATTGAAGAATATTTCGAAGAAGAGAGACATAATTTCTGGCAGCATCCCTGGCTTCACCCTTATCCGACGATGTAAGTATAAGACTCTCAAATCCAAGCCTTTCTGCTTCTCTTCGAGCTGCCTGAAGAGCTTTCTTGTTATCGCCAATAATGAAATTAGAGACCCGGCTAAAAGCTTGATCTCCCTTCTTGATTGTCTCTTTGATCTGCCTTTTTATTCCTTTCTCTATGACTTTTTTTATTGAGTAAGGCGCGGAATCCCAGAGGTTATACTTTCTCAAAACCTGAAGAGCATCCCCATATGTGGATGAGTCCCAGTAAACAGGCCCAGAAGCAATGCTTTCCAGATCATTGTTTATGACATCAGAGAGGACAAGGCTGATGATTGTACCGGGGAAACCAGCCTGGGCAAGGCGACCCCCTTTGATCTGGGAGAGGTGCTTCCGCACAGTGTTTAGCTCCTTTATGTCAGCTCCGGCTTTTAGGAGCCTGTTTGTGATGATGCTTTTTTCCTCAATTGATATTCCCTTGGCTGGAAAACTGGTCTGAGCTGAGCCTCCACCTGAAATCAAAACTATTAAAAGGTCTTTCTCGCTCACTTTTTTCGCTAAGTTCAGGATGCTCCGTGCAGCCGATACACTTCTCTCATCAGGTAAAGGATGGGGCGCAGGAAGACAGGTGATGTTCTTCAGGTCTATCTTGTGCTGAGGAAGATAAAGGACAACCCCTTCTTCAATTTTATCCCCCAGGATTTCCAGGAGGCTTCTGGCCATAAAAGGTGCAGCCTTTCCTATCGCAACCAAAAAAATATTGTCGAACCTGTTTAAATCAAAGCCTTTATCTTGAATAATCAGCTTCTCTTCTCGAACAGTTACATTTCTTTTTATTATGTTTTCAGGGTCTACTTCGTCTAATGCAGCCGTGTAAATTTTTTCTGCCTTCTTCAAGAGATCCGGATTATGAGGATTTTTCAAGCTCATCTTTTGCAACTATATACAAAACAGCTAACTTTGTACATTAATCTAGTTTGTCCTGTCATCTATGTGATGTCGCAAAGATGACCGTCATCCCCGCGGAAGCGGGAATCCAGAAGCCTGAAGTAGCCAGAAATACTGGATTCCCACTACCTGCCTCCGCAGGCACAAGCTTCGTGGGAATGACGAGTGCCTGATACGATACTTCACGCATAACACGACACTAGTTTGTTTAAACAAAAAAACTGCTATACTGCCGTACTGACATACTGCCATTCTGCCATATTGACATACTGTCATACTGATATACTGTTATACTGACAAAAAATAAGAAAATGGTGAATGGGGAAACGTTGTCATTGCGAGGAGTGAAACGACGCGGCAATCTGCTTCGCGTGTCATTGCGAGGAGCGGAGCGACGCGGCAATCCCATTCAATGGCGCTACACTTTGGGATTGCCACGCTCCCTCCGGTCACTCGCAATGACAGGAGAAGCACGCTTCGCAATGACACACGAAGCCTCTTGTCTCCCCCTCCCCCTCTCTCCATGTCCCCCAATCGTTCCTTTCATAATCAAATTAATTCGGCTTACGGCTCACGGCTTACGTCAGTATGTCAGTATAGCAGTTTGTTTAAGTTTTGCATTTTCTTACTCCTTACTCCTCACTCCTCACTAATGTTAGTTAATGTTAGTTGTGAATTTTCTTTTACAATATCCCCTGTTTATGGTAATAAATACTGGAAAATGGGAAGGATTATTAGTTTTGCCATCCAAAGGAGAATAAAATGGACGGCCAGCAACTGAGTCAAAGAGGCGCCTGGGGCTCCAAAGTGGCCTTTATATTTGCAGCCACAGGTTCAGCCATAGGCTTAGGCAACATCTGGCGTTTTCCGACAATGGTCTCTCAAAATGGTGGAGCAGTCTTTGTCCTGATCTATATTCTCGCCGTGGCTCTCATAGGATTCACGGTCATGCTGGCAGAGCTTACACTCGGACGCCACGCCCAGAAGAATCCAGTCGGAGCCTTTGAATACATAAAACCTCACACACCATGGAAATTAATCGGCTATCTGGGAATTTTAACAGGAATATTTATTCTTTCCTTCTATGCTGTTGTGGCCGGCTGGGCTTTAGGCTACTTTTTTAAGACTGCCTCTGGCATCTTCAAGGGAAAAGTTACACCTGAGATGTCGAATCAAATATTCACAGAATTCAGTTCTGACCCTATCCAGGTATTTCTCTTCTTTGCTATAATCATGGGCCTAACAATCTTTATTATTTCTAAAGGCGTTAAAAAGGGAATAGAAAAATGGACAAAAATCCTGATGCCAATGCTCTTTATACTTATTGTCTTCCTTGCTGTAAGGGCACTGACTCTTCCAGGCGCAGGACAAGGCATAACCTTTTATCTCAAACCTGACTTCTCCAAGCTCAACGTTGCTGTCGTTCTTTTTGCCCTCGGACAGGCGTTCTTTTCCTTAAGCTTGGGCATGGGAACAATGATTACCTATGGCAGCTATATCTCCAAATCTGACAACCTTGTCTCTTCGGCAGGATGGGTTTCTTTTTCTGATACCCTTATCGCTCTTCTGGCAGGGCTCATAATTTTCCCCACTCTTGCTTTTTCTGGACAGGCTGGCAGTGTCGGAGGAGACGCCCTTGCCTTTAAGGTCTTTCCTCTTATCTTTTCTGAAATGCAAGGAGGGCAAATTTTTGGAACTCTCTTCTTCGCTCTCCTGTGTGTAGCGGCTATAACCTCGACAATATCTCTCCTTGAAGTACCTGTTGCCTATCTTGTTGACGAGCGGAACTGGTCAAGAAACAAAGCAGCTTTACTTGCAGGCTTCATCACCTTTCTCATAGGAATTCCCGCTGCCCTTTCCACAGGAGGAATGGAATTCTTTACCAAAATAAATTTTTTAGGCTTATTTGCTATAATCTTCGGTAACATCTCTCTTGCTGTAGGCGCTCTTTTCATCTGCATCTTTATAGCCTATATCTGGGGAGTAAAAAAGGCGGTGAAAGAAATTCACTCTGGAAACCCTCGCTTTAATCTTCGACCTCTCTGGGCTTTTTCCGTAAAATTTCTCTCACCCGCAGCTATAATCATTATTCTCATCACTCTTATAAAGAAAATTATCACAGGATAAATGAAGCCAATGAAGAAAAAAGTATCTGTCCTAATTTTTTTATTATCCTTCATATTCGGCCTCTCCACACTGAACGCCGCAGATATCAAAGGCAAAGTCACCTTATCCCCTGAGGGGAAACCTTACACCCGGGGATTAATTCTTCTCAAGGCCATAGGAAGTAAAAAATACATAGAGGCCAAAATCGATGAACAAGGCAATTTTTTCTACCAGGATATCACGCCAGGCAAATACAGCCTATGGATGGACCTTTACAGCGCAACTCCTTCAGGGGGAGAGGAAAGAGAAATCGAGATTATAGAAAAAACCGAAGCATTGGAACTCAACCTTTCTATTTCCCTCTCTTTTCCGGATAAAGTGCTTGTTTTCACCAAAGAGACGAGCGACTTTATATGGTTTCCCTTGATGGTCGGCTTCCTCCTATTGATAGGAATAGTGCTCACCATTCTCACCCGCTTGATTCAAGTCCGAAGGCTAATCCTTTCGTTGAAGATGGTACTCAAGGGAGCGCTGCACAAAGATAAATCGGAGAAAGAAGAGGGGGACATTTCCCCATATGCAGCCTTGATGACCGCACTTGCAGCCACTGTTGGCAACGGAAACATCGCAGGGGTGGCTACAGCTATTGCTACCGGCGGACCCGGGGCGCCTGTCTGGATGTGGATAGCAGGATTTTTCGGAATGGCAACAAAGTATGCTGAAGGCTTCTTGGGAGTCAGGTTCAGGATAAAAAATGAACGGGGTGAGATGTCTGGCGGACCTATGTATTACGCCCGGCATGGCATTAAAAACGAGAATTTAGCCAAATTCATGGGTATGTTTTTTGCTATTTGCGGCGCTTTCACCTGTCTTTTCGGCACAGGGAACATGGCCCAATCCAATTCCATGGCATTGGTTTTTAACGACCAGTTCGGAGTCCCCTTCTGGTTGACAGGCATTGTAATATCCACCCTGGTGGGAGCAGTTGTTTTGGGTGGAATAAAGAGAATCGGGGGTGTTTCAGAACGGCTGGTTCCGACCATGATCATCCTCTACTTCGGGGGAGCGCTAGTCATCATTCTAGCCAACTTCGTTAACATCCCAGCAGCCTTTGCGGTCATATTTAAGTCCGCCTTTTCTGTTAAGGCAATTGGAGGAGGCATGATCGGGGCTTCTGTTAAGCAGGCTATCAGTATTGGCGTCAGAAGAGGTCTTCTCTCCAATGAATCCGGGTTGGGTTCAGCAGCAATCGCTCAATCCGCCTCAAAATCCTCACATCCCCCTCGAAACGGCCTCATCGCCATGACCGGAACCTTTATAGACACCCTTGTTGTGAATACTCTCACAACGCTGACAATCGTCATCACAGGAATGTACCTCAAAACCGCAGTTTTCGGAGCACCTGAAAACTTAACCTCTACAGCGCTTACAGCGGCAGCTTTCGATTCTGTCATACCTTTTGGAGGATACATCATCGCTTTAAGTTCGTTACTATTCGGTTACTCCACACTGCTGGGATGGTGCTATTATGGAGAAAAATGCCTCGAGTACATCTTCGGAGTCCGGATAGTACATCCTTACAGGATTGCTTTTATCATCCTTATTTTTGTCGGCGCAAATATCCAGGGCCCTCATCTTAACATTGTCTGGTACATTGGAGATATGGCCAATGCTTTTATGGCTTTCCCTAACCTGGTATGCCTGATTATTTTAGGCAGAATGGTCGGAAAAGTCACAACCAAGTATTTTTATAAGAAAAATACATAAACATTCAGCATTTAAATGCCCAAAAAAAAAGATTTTTTTATTTTCCTCCTCAAATTCATCTTCAGCTTTTCTATAATCGCCTATCTTTTGATCAAAATAGTCCCGATAAATGACTTTTTAAAAGTCTTAAAAGGAGCCAACATCCTATGGCTGCTCCTCTCTTTTTCTCTTCATTCTCTTGGACTCCTTATCAGCGCTTACAGATGGCAGATTCTCATCCAGGCTCAGGGAGACCGAGTTCCATTAGGTTTCCTGGCTAAATCCTACCTTGTAGGAACATTTTTCAACAATTTCCTCCCCACACGGTTTGGAGGAGATATCGTCCGTATCTGGGATGGCTCCCGTTACTCTCGATCCGTTTTAAAATCCTCAGCTATCGTATTGGTTGAACGCTTCACCGGAATCATTGTTCTCCTCTTGTTTGCCTTTGTTGCATCCCTCTCACGGCTTGAAATGGCAAAGAAAATCCCGATCATCTGGGTTTCCCTTCTTGTCGGACTCCTTGGTCTTCTCTTTGTCCTCAGTTTTTTTATGCCATTTGCAAAAAGGATCCTTGGCAAAATCCCTGATAAAGGATATCTAAAAAAAATCAAAGTAAAGGTTTTTGAATTCAGGGATGTTGTTCTTGTATATAAAGAAAAAAAAAGAGAATTCCTCAAAGCCCTCTTCTGGGCATTTCTCCTTCAGGTTAATGTTATCCTCCATTATTTCCTGGTAGGAAAAGCTCTCCATCTCAATATTTCTTTTATAGATTATTTTATATTTATTCCTATCATACTCATCATCCTGATAATTCCTGTCACCATAAGCGGATTGGGATTAAGAGAAGGAATATACATCGAGATATTCAAATTCTACCTCATTCCCGCCGCATTAGCATTTTCCTTCCCTCTTATAGCAGATGTGGCCTTTGGCCTGATAATCGGAATAATTGGAGGGATTATTTATATAGTAAGACGCCAGTAGGCATTATGACAGTATTCCCCATTCACCATTTACCATTTTCTTATTCTCCATCAGTATATCAGTTCAGCAGTATGGCAGTATAACAGTATTCCCCATTAACCATTTACCATTTACCATTAACGTAAGCCGTGAGTCGTAAGCCGAGGAAAACGCAAAACTCGCTGTCATTGCGAAGCGCGAAGCGCTGTGGCAATCCCAATGTGTAGCGCCTTTGAATGGGATTGCAAAGCCTGTTCCGAGCGAAGCGAAGGAATCTCCTACATTTCTCGCAATGACAGCGATTCACCATTCCCCATTCTTCTTTTTTGTAGATTCTGAATTCATAAACAGTTAAAATATTTGATAAATGAGAATGCTGGCAATTAGAAATACTGTTAAATCCCTCCTTATCGTAATCATTCTTGCCATCTTCTCCCTCCCTCAACCCTCTTATTCCCAGCAGGATATATCCGAATACGAAAAACGCTTGAGGAAAATCGCAGAACAGATGAAGGATATTAGAAAAAAAATCAATGAAGAAGATAAAAAAAAATCATCCATCCTCTCCAGGCTTGCCAAGATAGGATTCTCTAAAGATTTGATCCGGAAAGAAATCTCCTTTTACAGCACTCAACTGAAAAAAGCTAACGAGGAGCTTACTCCCATAAAAGAACGAATTCCTCAACTCAAGGTGAGACTTAAGAAAGAAAAGGAATCCATCGAGGAAATTCTCGTCACCATGTATAAATTTGGCAGACTAAGCTATATAGAAATCCTTCTTCAGGTAGAAGATATTGGAGATCTAATCTCTGAAAGCAAAAACCTTACCCTTTTAGCCCAGTACCAGGAAAATATTATTGACAATTATATGGGAACCCTTGACGAACTCAGGACAACCGAGGAAAGCCTGGAAGAGAAGAAAAAGGAAATAATAAACCTTATCCAAAAAAATGAGAAAAAAAGACAAGAACTCGTTGCCCAGGAAAGAAAAAGCAAGGCGCTAGTCAGAGAAATAGAAAAGAACAAAAAGACGCACACAAAGATGCTGGAAGAATTAAACGACAGGGCTGAGCAGCTTCAGATTCTGATAAAAAAATTACTAAAAGAAGAGATTTCTTTCCCTGCGCCCCTTGTTCCCCTCTACGAGAAAAAAGGGAAGCTTCCCTGGCCTATATCGGGCAAACTTGTCACGCTTTTTGGCCTGCGAAGGCATCCTCAGTTCAGAACCATCACAATGAACAACGGAATAGAGATCTCTCCCCAAAAAAACATGATCGTTAAATCCATCCATCCAGGCACAGTTGTGTACACAGATTATTTCCAGGGCTACGGCAACTTGATTATTATCGATCACGGAATGACCTATTATTCTCTCTACGGCCACTGCTCAGAGTTTCTGGCGAATAAGGGCGATTTCGTCAACGCTGAACAGCCCATCGCTATTGTGGGGGATATTAGCTCATTAAAAGGAACAATCCTCTATCTTGAAATTCGCTACAAAACAAAGCCTCTTAATCCCTTGCAATGGCTTAAAAGAAGATGATAAAATTAAATTTCATCTTTTGGAAAAATGGCCAAAAAGCAAAGAAGAATTTTACTCCTCACCGTTCTTTTTGCCGTTTCTCTTTTCTTTCTGATAGAAAAAGAATTCCTACCTGGAATATCAACTAAAAATCCTAGCGATAAGAGCCTTGAGATTCTTGGATATGTCATAAGCAGAATCAAGCTGGATTACCACAAGGAACCAGATCCTGCAAAAACTATGGAAGGTGCCCTTAAAGGATTGGTCGGCCCTCTAGATATTATATCCGGCTACCTGGACTCAGAGAATGCTGTCAAGTTTATCCAGCAAAGAAAAACAGTCCAAAAAGATATCGGAATTGTCCTTTATAAAAAATTCGGAACTTTTCCTCAGGTGATCGGGATAAGAGAAAATTCTCCAGCCGAAAAGCAGGGAATCAAAATCGGCGAACTCATTAGTGCTCTGGATGGCAAGCCCACACTGGCTATGAGCATGACCGAGGCAAATCTCCTCCTAAAAGACAGCGAGGAAAGACCTGTAGAACTCAAGATGCTGAGGTCAGACAAAACAGAAAAAGTAAGCATCGAAAGGAAATTGCTTTTCGAAGAGCCTTTTTCCTATTCTCCGGCAAAGGATACCAGCGGAATTTTAAAGATCTATCGACTCTATCCGCCCTGTGTCACAAAGATAAAAAAAGACATTCTTCCTCGATTAAAACCACAAAAAAAGGCTTTGATTTTAGACCTGAGGAATTGTTATGAAGGCGGGATTGGGGAAGCAGTAAAACTTATAAACCTTTTCATCCAATCCGAAAATATTGGCTATTTCGAGAAAAAAGGAGGGACTAAAGAGGTAATTTCCTGCCCTGAAGAGGCAGACCTTGAAAGACTCCCTCTTGTAATCTGGACGAATAGAGCCACAATCGGACCAGCAGAAGCAGTGGCTGCTGTTCTAAAGGAATTTAAAAAAGCCAAAATCATTGGCTTCCAGACTCCAGGTCTTATTGCCAAACAAAAATTCCTTCTCTTAGAAGACGGAAGCGGCCTGCTGCTTACCTCAGAAATCTTCTTCCTCACCTCAGGAAAAGAATTATGGCTAAAAGGAATAAAGCCTGACATTTTAATCCAAAAAGAACATCTGGGTCAAAGCTCTTATCTCAAAAATACATATGAACTTCTTCCTAAAATGTAATTTATGCAGACAAGCAGCTCGCCTAAAGGAAAATATACTCCAGGTTCTCCTCCTCTCTTCTATATCATCTTTATACTTGTCGGCCTCTTTTCTGCCCTTGGCTTAGACTATGTCGCGTGGAAAAAGGGAGAAAAATCCTATCTGTTCTATGCCCTTGCAAGAAAAGAAAAGGTCACAGCGAAAAAAGATGTCCTGAGTGATATCATACTGAGTAACGTATCTGCCAATAATATTCCGCCCGGCTCAATCAACCAGTTCAGAGACAGTGAGGGAATCAATCATTTTATGATCGATCTTTCCTTTGAGCAATACATCAGCCTGGAATCTCTTCTTAAAGAAGAACTCCAGAAAGTAGACGCCTCTATCATTAAAAAAGAAGAACAGAAACTCGAAGAAAAAAATTATTACCTGTGGGAAGTTAAAGGGAAGAAGAAGCAAAGACTCACAATTCTCTTTTCCTGCCTGAAAGAAAGGCTAAAAACAGAGGAAAAGCCTTCCATAATAGTTTCTAAAAATAAAGTGGCAATCATCATCGATGATATGGGCCAAAGTCTCAAAGCCATAAATGATATCTGTTCCATCAATCAGCCGATAACAGTCGCCATTCTCCCTTACAGTCCTCTTGCCAGTGAAACAGCAGTAATTGCACGCCAGAACAACCTGGAAGTGATTCTTCACATCCCTATGGAATCCATCAACAACTTAGAAGGAAATAACAGCGTTGAGGGAATCATTCTCTCCAAGATGAGCGAAGAAGAAATCATAGAAACATTAGAAAAGGGTCTCGATCAAGTTCCCTTCATTATCGGCGTTAACAACCACATGGGTTCGAAAATCACAGCAGATAAGAATCTTATGCGTATTATTCTGGAGCGGATAAAATTAAGAAATCTTTTCTTTATTGACAGCCGGACGACCGGAAAAACCGTCGCTTATAATGTCGCACGATCGCTCAAAATCCCCACAGCTTCTCGTCAGGTCTTTCTTGACGCAGAGGTTAATGAAGGTTACATAGAGAGAAAACTGCATGAACTTTTTCGCCTGGCCCGGAAAAACGGCAAGGCCATAGGTATCTGTCATCCATTCGAAGAAACTCTGAAAGTCCTCAAGGAAAACTTCCTTCTTGTGGAAAAATATAATCTCCAGCCAGTCTTCGTCTCCCAGCTCGTCGAGTAATTAAATTAGGTTCATCTCCCATTTAGTTGAAAAAATTAACACCTTTTTTACAGAATGTCATTCCTGCGAAAGCAGGAATCTAGAAAAAGGGCTTGGAGGTTACAAGTAATTGAAAAAGAAAATCAGCCATAGGTTGATTTATATAAAAGTATATGTATAAAAGCATATGCAGATAGTCCTGGATTCCTGCTTTCGCAGGAATGACAAAAAGGGGCGTGAATGACAGCGTTGCCCCATTCCCCATTCCCTTATTCTCCGTCAGTATAGCAGTTTGATAGTATAACAGTATTTTCTATTCCCCATTCACCATTTTTCATTCACCATTCCCTTATTCTCCGTCAGTATAGCAGTTTGACAGTATAACAGTATTTCCTATTCACCATTTATAAATATGTTATTTCAAATTTTCCTGATTCATGGATTGTGATCTTTACTATTTCTCCTTCCATCTTGCATTTGAAGACCTCAAACATCTTACCTGTTTTCTGGTCGCGAATTCTTTTTCTCCAGATGATTTCCTCTATTATGAATTCCTTGCTGCCAATTATTACAGACCTCGGCGTTTCGCTTCCCTTGTAGCCCTCATAAAATCGAAGCTCAAACCTCGCTTTTTCTTCCTTTTTTTTCATACTTTAACCCACACCCTCCCGTCATTGCGAAGCGCGAAGCGCTGTGGCAATCTCAAAGTGTAGCGCCATTGAATGGGATTGCCACGTCACTACGTTCCTCGCAATGACAGCGTTTCCCCATTCTCCATTCCCTTATTCTCCATCAGTATAGCAGTTTGATAGTATAACAGTATTTTCTATTCCCCATTCACCATTCTCCATTGCCCATTCACCATTCTCCATTGCCCATTCACCATTCACAATATAGCAGTTTGTCTGAGTGGTTGAATAGACGTATAATATCTAGAAATGAGTTTGGATTTTCTGAAAGAAACAAAAGAATTTAAGGGGCTGCTCCGAGCCCTAAAACAGGGAGAGACAGGGCTAAGTATATCCGGGCTCATCCAGCCGGCAAAACCCTATTTTCTTTCATCCCTGGTTCAGGAATCAACCAAAAGAATCATTTTTATCCGGCCATCCACCTCCTCCCTGTCCCGCTTTGAAGAACAGTGCCGCTTTTTTCTATCCCAGTATGACTCTGATAAAAAGACTAATTTCCTCCCGCCCCTCTCGGAAAATCCCTACCAGGAGATTTTCCCTGCCCTTGAATCCGTCTCCTCCAGGATGAGGTTTTTCTATGACTTACTCTATGATCCCCCCTCTCTCATCATCACGAATCCCTTTGGCCTTCTCAAGTCCTTCCCCAATCCAAAAAACCTCAAACAACTCTTTATAAGCCTGGAAAAAGGAGATATTTTCGGCCGCGACCTTCTCCTCAAAACACTCTCAGAGTATGGATACACTAAGGAGGACCTGATAAATTCTCACGGTGAGTATGCATGGAGGGGCGGTATTGTCGATGTTTTTTCACCCTGGCAGGAATACCCCTATCGCATCGAATTCAGCGGCGACCGGATCGTTTCCCTCCGTGAATTTGAACCCTTCTCCCAGCGTTCAATGCGAAAGATCGACCGGCTCATCTTCCCTTCTCTCCGCGAATCTCCCGGGTCTTCTCAAATTTTCTGCGAATGGGAAAAACCAGAGCTTTTTGTCCCTTTCAAGGACTACCTTGAAGATTCTCTGTTCGTAATCGACGATATTGAGGAAGTGGAGAAAGATTGGGAACAAACCCTCAAGGATTACAGAGAACAACATGAAGAACTCAAGGCTCAGCAAAAGTTTTCTCCACCGCCTGAGAAGATTTATCCTCCTCGCCTTTGGGAGCAGATAAAGAACAAAGCCCTGCATCTAACCGCACTCGCCCCGCCTGTCGCAAAAAAAACTTTTCATTTCCCCTTCCAGTCCGTTCCCCGTTTTGAGAACAAGATTCCTTTTTTCCTTCAATATATGAAAAAGATCCAGGAGGAGAGAGAGCGTTGTTTCATATATTTTTCAACAGAAGGCGTGCTCCACAAACTGGCCAGCCTCCTCTCCCAGCATCAGATTCTCTCCCTCGAATCTTCCACACCGTTCTTCTCTCCAAAGGATGGGGCTGTGGTGCTTCTTGTGGGGAATCTTAGCCGCGGGTTCAGCTTTCCCAGGGAGAAAATCGCTTATTTTTCGGAAAAAGATATTTTCACAGAAGAAAAAGTTCTTGTCAGCCGCCCCCGGATTAAGCCTTTTGTCTCCCATTTCCAGGACCTGAAATCCAACGATCATGTCGTCCACACAGATTATGGGATCGGGATTTTCAACGGGCTGGTGAAGATGGAAGTTGACAAGAAGAACCGGGAGTTTATCGAAATCCTCTACAGGGATGACGATAAACTTTTTGTCCCGGTGGAAAACCTTAACCTGGTTCAAAAGTATGCAAAACTTGGCACAAGATCTCCTCTCCTCAGCAAGCTCGGGACTCCTACCTGGGAACGCGTGAAAGCCAGGGCAAAAAAGGCAGTCGAAAATCTTGCAAAGGAGCTGCTTCACCTGTACGCGCGGAGAAAGGCTGCCACAGGGCACAGCTACAGCCCTGCGGGCACATGGCAGTCTGAGTTTGAGCAGACATTTGAGTATGTGGAAACAGATGACCAGTTTCGCACAATAAAAGAGATTTCTATCGACATGGAGTCAGAATCTCCTATGGACCGCCTTCTTTGCGGCGATGTGGGTTACGGAAAGACAGAGGTTGCGATAAGAGCTTCCTTCAAGGCAGTGATGGATGGAAAACAGGTTGCTGTTCTCTGTCCGACTACTGTTCTTGCCAGTCAGCACCTTAAGACCTTCAGGAACAGGATGGTGCTTTTCCCCCTCAGGATAGAGAACCTCACCCGTCTTCAAACCAGGACGTCACAGAAAAAGATTGTGGAGGATTTAAAGAAAGGGTTGGTCGATATTGTCATCGGCACGCACCGCCTTCTTTCCAGGGATGTTCAATTCCGGGACCTGGGCCTCTTGATTGTTGATGAAGAGCAGAGGTTTGGAGTAAGCCACAAGGAAAAAATTAAGCAGATGAAGACCAACATCGATGTTCTCACAATGACAGCCACTCCTATACCGCGGACCTTAAATCTGTCTCTGAGCGGATTGAGGGATATCAGCCTCATCGAGACACCTCCCAAAGACAGGTTGGCAATTCACACAGTTGTCACTTCTTTCGGCCGCAAACTCATTGCCTCTGCCATAAAGAGGGAATTAGCCCGTGGAGGCCAGGCTTATTTTATTCACAACAGGATCGAGGATATTGAAAGCATTACTCAAATGATTAAAAAGTGGGTGCCAGAGGCACGAGTGGTTGCTATCCATGGAAAAATGTCCGGCTTATCGCTAGAGAAGAGGATGATAGATTTTATCCAGCAGAAATACAATGTACTTGTCTCGACCACAATCATCGAAAACGGAATAGATATCCCGCTTGTCAACACCCTCATTGTCAACCGTGCTGACCGTTTTGGTCTGGCCCAGCTCTACCAGCTCCGTGGGAGAGTGGGCCGCTCCTCCCGCCAGGCTGTTGCCTACTTCCTCGTTCCTCCTTTTATTGAACTCACTCATTTAGCTAAAGAGCGGTTAAAGGCCCTGCAGGAATTTTCTGAATTGGGGTCGGGCTTTCGATTGGCCGCAAAAGACCTGGAAATCAGAGGATCTGGGAATTTTCTGGGCTCCGAACAGCACGGCTACATGGAGGCAGTGGGGTTCGATTATTATATGTATCTTTTAGATCAAACAATCAAGGAGCTTAGGGGGGAGCGAACCAAAGATGTCAAAAGTGAGATCAATCTAAAGGTAGATATTCGAATACCTGAAGATTATCTTCCTCAGATAAACCTCAGGCTCAACCTGTACAAAAGGGTATCTTCTGCGGAAAACCTGGAGGAGATTGAAAAGATCAGGGAAGAGATTGAAGACAGATATGGACCTCTTCCGCCGAGCGTCAAGAATCTTCTTCGCTACGGTATCATTAAGCATCTGGCACAGAGGATAAAAATCAAGGCAGTAGACCGTATCGGCCGAAAGATCGTCTTCAAGTTTTTTCAGGACTCTTCGGCAGATTTGACCCGTATGACTGGACTCCTGAACAAGTATTCAGGATCAATCACACCTCAAGGAGTGATGAGCCTTGTGTCTTCCTCTGAAGAAGAGTCTTTCCTCATGGATGAAACGATATTCATCTTGAAGGAGTTAACCCTAATGTAATATAATGAACCGAAACTGAGAAGGATGAAGTATTTTAAGACAGTAAATCGCACGCTTTTGGTCATTTGTTTGACTCTTTTCGTCTCTTTCTATGTGAGCTGCAGCAGGAAGAAATCTGAGGAGGCTCCCTCAGGGTATATTATAGGGGCCCCTGAGAAAAAGAACCTTATTGTGCTTCAAATCCAGGAATTTTACTATTCCAATTCTGACTTTGAAAATTATCTTCGCTACAATGTCGGAGATTATTATGGAACTTTACCTATTGTCTCATTAAGCCGTCTCTTTGACAATTTTGTCGAAGAAAAGATTCTCCTGGAAGCCGCACGAAATCAGGAGATTAGCCTGACCTGGGAGGAACAGAAGGGATATCTGGCGAGGCTGACAACCGAATCTTTGTCAAACGGCAAAAAAGATACCATGGATGAAACTGAGACCAAGATTTTGTTTGAAACTCTGCTTATAGAAAAATATACTTTCGAGGCCATAAAAGATATCGAAGTCAAAGAGGAAGAAATCAAGGAGTATTATGACCTTCATAAGAGGGATTTTTTACTCCCTGAGAGAGTGAAGGTCAGCCAGATTTTACTGGCGACTGAAGAAAAAGCAGTTGAAGTCCTGGAAAGGCTGAAGGATTCTTCAGAAGAAGCATTCAGAAAAGCTGCCCTGGAAGAATCCACAGGAACCGAAGCCTCTAAAGGCGGCGAGATGGGTTTGTTTGAAATGGGCCAGCTTCCCTTTGAAATGGATAAAGTGATATTTTCCTTGAAAGAAGGTGAATTGAGTCCTGTCGTGGAATCCACCTACGGATATCATATTTTCCGTCTGGATGCTAAGTATGGACCTGAATTGGTTTCAGAAGAAAAAGCTGCTCCTTCTATAAAGGTGAAAATCCTGAATCAGAAAATTAAGGAATTCATTTCCCAACGCATCGAGGAATTAAAAGAAAGCCTGGAATGGAGTGTCTATCTGGAGAATTTGTACTTCCCCTATCAGAGGAATACCCATGAATAAAATAAGAAAGATAATCGTGTCAGTCTTGATTTTCTCTGGCGCAACGTTTCTATTCACTCAGGAGATCGTCGAGGCCATCGTAGCTGTCGTGAACGACGAAGTCATTACTCTCTCTCAGTATAAAGCCAAGCATGAAGAACTCTTACAGTCGCTGAGGGCTCAATTACAGGGCGAGGAGTTTAGAAAACAGTACGAAAGCTTACGGAAAGACATACTGGAAAGCATGATCATGGAAGGTCTGCTTTTACAGGAGGCAAAAAAGCAAGGGATAAATGTTAATGAGCAGGTTAATATGGCCATACAAAAAATCAAAGAAGATAATAATATTCAGACTGATGAAGATTTAAGGCGGGCGCTGGCTCAACAGGGCATGGATCTCGAAAGTTTCAGGAAAAGAATGGAGGAAGACATTCTTAAGCAGAATATTATTTTTTCAGAAGTCGGAAGAAGCATAGTCATCGATGATACAGATGTTGTGAACTACTATAAACAACACCCGGATGAGTTCACAGTGCCTCTTGAATATACACTGAGTGCAATTTATCTTTCAACTGAGGGAAAGAGTGAGGAAGAATTCCTGGCCAAGAAGAAAGAGATAGACGAGAAGATAGCGGCTGGAGAAGATTTTGCCTCGCTTGCCGGCGAATACTCTGAAGGACCGGAGAAGGAATCTCAGGGAGACCTGGGAAGCTTTAAAGAAGGAGAGTTAGCAGAAAACCTGCGGAAGGCTGTAGAGGACTTGAAGGAAGGGGAGACAACCTCATGGATTGAGATAAGTAACGGCTGGTATTTGCTGAAAATGAGGGAAAGAAAAGAGAGTCATCTGCAAACATTTGAGGAAGCCCGGAAAACGATCGAGGAGAAGCTGTATCAAGAACAACAGGATAAGAAATATAAAGAATTTATGACTAAACTAAGAGAAAGAAGTTTCGTCAAAATCCTTATCCCAAACCCACTTGATTTTTAACGTAATCCGTTAATCGTAAATCGTAAGCCGTAAATCGTAAGCCGTGAGACGAATTAATTTGATTATGAAAGGAACGATGGGGGGACATGGAGAGAGGGGGAGGGGAAGACAAGAGGCTTCGTGTGTCATTTTTTTTCTTCTTCTTTCTTCTCTGGGCCGACAGGCTCTGGTTCTTTAAAGTCGATTTTCCTGGATATTTGCCAATTTCCCAGCTTGATGTATTGAGAACCCTGGGATTTAGCAAATATTTCGACAACAGCGACTTTCCACTGAGGATTGGTTTTAAAAGAAGCTACGTTTTTCCCCTCGGCTCCATAATTGCTTTTCAAGAGGATGGGGTCGCTCGTCTCTCCAGGCATGACTGGGTCTCCTCGAATTGCCGCTAAGAAAGAATCTCCTAAGTTTTCTCGGTCACCTCTGAATTTGAAATTAGCATTAAAATACACATAGCGCATGGGTTTGTCTGAGATATTTTTTACCCTGAAAGAAATGGCAGGAACAAGAGTTAGCTTCGGGGGCCAGGGAATGTAAATTTTCTTAACCCATTTTGTTTCTACATCAAGAATCTCTATCGATTTCTCAAGCTCTTGGTGAGACATTGTCTTCCATAAGCCTGTAATCTGAAATACAAAGGCCACGATGACCCCTAGGATTACGATTACAAGAACAAACGACCATTTTTTCATCTGTTTCCTCCTATAATCCAATTTTTAATATAATAGATAGACTGAAAATATGCAAATTAAAATAAAGTTTGTCTAAGTAGGCAAGACAAACTAAAGGGCAAGACAACCTTCGTGGCAAGACAAAGAGGCAAGACAGATTTTGTTTTTTCTCCATTCACCATTTACTATTCACCATTCACAGTATGTCAGTATAGCAGTACATCAGTATGTCAGTATAACAGTATGTCAGTATGTCAGTTATTTTTGCTTTTTATGCGGATTTAGGTTAATTTTAAGAGTCGATGAAGGAAAAATTTCTGCGTTTCAATCTGTACTTAGGCATCTCTGTCTTTATTTTTTCCTCCATTCTTTTGTCTCTTGAAGTTCCTTTTATGAAAACCTGGTTCTTTGTTTGTGCCTGGTGGTCTTTTATCCTCATGATGGACAGTCTGAATTTCAGGAGGACGAAATCTTCCCCTCTCTTTGAATCAATGAAAGTTTTTCTTTTTATGGCATTCCTGTCGGTTTTCGTCTGGCTCGTTTTCGAGCTTTTTAACTTGAGGCTTAAAAACTGGAGCTACCACAATCTTCCCCCAGGCTCGGCAGAAAGATGGCTGGGCTATTTTATTGCTTTTGCCTCTGTTATTCCCGCGATGAAAGAGCTGTCTCTGTTTTTCCGAAGCATTCTAAAGGGAAAAAGACTCGCACTCTTTCGATTAAGGGCAACGCCACTGCTCCTTAAAGGGTGTGTTTTTCTTGGATTGGCTTCGATATTTTTAAGCCTTACCTGGCCTCTTCTTTTCTTTCCTATGGCATGGTTATGCTTTATTTTTCTTCTCGAGCCTGTCAATTATTGGCTTAAAAACGAGACTTTCTTGAAAGATTTTGAGAGAAAAGATTGGACCAGGTTTTGGAGTTGGGTATTGACTGGGCTTTCTGCTGGGATCCTGTGGGAATTATGGAATTTCTGGGCAGGTTCACACTGGGAATATTCCCTTCCTTATCTGGATTTTGGGAGGGTATTCAATATGCCTGTTTTAGGATATACCGGATTCCTTCCTTTTGCGCTTGAAATATTTGCCATTTACACATTTCTTTCCTGGGTGCGTGAAAAGTTAGAGCGAAAGATACTTCTCAAGACCCTGATCTTTTTTGCCTTAATTGCATTTTATTTATTTGTTTTCTATCTTATAGACACCTTTTCCCTCATCAACTAACCGGGGAATGGAGAATACTGAATGGTTAATGGAAAATAGTTAATGGTTAATGGGAAATAGAGTATCAAATTCTCCACCAATACGAAAATTTTATGAACACACTGTAATCCGTCCGGCCATAGTTGCCTAAATCATTCCTCTCAAGATTATTATCGATTCCGAAGAAAAACACAGTCCCTGGCCTCAATATATAGCTTATCAGAAAGCTCCCGTAAATCTCTTTATAATAGTGATTATAGTCAACAATTGCCCTCAGAGAGAGGGTTTTGGAAATCTGATATGTTGTCCTTGTCCTTAAAACATTAAAATCAAAGAGAAGCTCTTCTCCTCTCTCCTCCCAGAAAGTTTGTTTGCTAAAATTCAAACCAATCTGAAGCCTCTTATTGGGTTTAGCAGTAAGAAAAAACCCATATGCAACACTCCAGCCAAGAAATGGATCGTCAGGGTCATAGAAGATGCTGTCACCAATGCTAAATTGAAGCCCAAAAGGAAGCCATGCGATAAGATTGGTCTCACCATTGATGCTAAAAGAATTTTTGTTGAAGTCAACCCCTTCATACCTTTCCATGTCGTTTTGGAAATTAATATTCATCTGACTGAATTCTGTAAACCTGCAACGGATTTGGGCCTTTGCCCACTGATCTTGTTTAGTCTCATCAAAATATCCATACCTTATTCCTGCATTGAGATATAGAGAGAGCTGATTTAAAAATTTCTTCTCAGGATACACCATAAAGGATGTGTACCCACCCACAGATCTGTAGTCAACACGGCTGATATAACCAGAGGAAGCTTCAAAGTCGGGATGCATGGACATCCAGTATAAACCTCCAAACCAGTGTTTTGTGTAGTAAAATAAGTCTGCATACAGTGCGGGCACGATTCCTGTTTCCTCCTCATCAAATCTTGTTTTGGAACCTATCGCTTGAAAAGAGAAAAAGATTTTTTTCTTGAATTTGAACTGGCCGTCCACACCGACGACCCTATTATAAGAGCCGTCAATCTCTTTATCAGCCAGGCAAAAGCCTACATAAGACTCTTTGAAAACATCAACCTTCATGCGGAAAATGTTAAACAGGGCATTATCATCCCTGCTCCCGTCCCCGTTGTGGACTTCCCACAAGCTCTCTGTTGGGCTTGTGTCATAAGCAGAGAGAAGCCCATATGTAAAACGACCTACTTTCCCCGTAAGTTTTGCTCCTACAAGAGGGTCGATTATTCTCCGTGTGTATACCATCCTGATTTGAGGAAACTGGAAGATTTCCATTCCCTCCAAGAAAAAGGGGCGCTTTTCAGAATAATAGAGTGCAAAGCGCTGGTTTATATCTATCTGAGGCGCGTCTGCCTCGATGTGGCTAAAATCAGGATTAAGGGTCAGGTCCATGGTCAAATCAGAGCTAATCCCCCATTTGAAGTTCACTCCTGGCTGAATGTCGACTTTTTCGCCCTTTGTTTTAAGCGAGGTGAATATGGGCATTAGCTCGAAATTTTTCCCCTTTTCTACCTCTCCTTGAATCATAATCTGTGCTCCCTGAGTAAGCAATCCAGCAACTCCCTTGGATATTGGAGGCCAGATCATAATCTCTCCTTTTCGGGCAATGGTCCTTCCTAAAACAAGTCCCCAGACTTTATTCTCTTTGTCAGGGAATCGAAAACTCTTAAAAGGAAGAGCCATTTCTACAGTGTAGCCTTGCTCATCAATCTTTCCGTCCGAATAAAAAAACGTATCCCAACTTGTGTCCATATTGTCGCTTCCACCTTCTTCGGTGCGGATCAGATCCATCTGGATACCTATAGGATTTATAATAAACGAAAAGGCCCGGCGTTTCTCGTTAAAAGTATCCAGGAAGATTGCGATCCAATCATCATCAATGATATTGTCCCGGTGGGTTACAGTTGACCTTATTTTTTGCGGTTCAGAATCATAGCAGCGAAAAGCAAAGTATAAATTTTTATTGTCATAACCGATATAGGCAACTGTCTTTTCAGTAGGCGTTCCCCTTTCTTTGGGCGTAAACTGGAGGAAATTTTCGATTTTTAACGCTTCCTTCTCCCATATGGAGTTCTCAAGCACGCCGTCAATCTTTGGTGCACGAGAAAACTTCGGAATGTTCAAAACCTCTTCTGAAGAAGATTGAGTAAATCCTGGTAACACAAAAAGACCAATGGAAAATATGAAAAGTGCTGCAGCTTTTTTTATCATTTTAATCCTTCCTATAACTAGTGTCCTGTCATCTATATGATGTCACAAAGATGACCGTCATTCCCGCGGAAGCGGGAATCCAGAAGCCTGAAGTAGCCAGAAATACTGGATTCCCACCTTCGTGGGAATGACGAGTGCCTGATACGATACTTCACGCATGACACGACACTAGCATTTCTTTCTCAGCTTTAAGGCAGTCCAAACACCTCATCATATATAGACGTAAAATAGAAGGAAAAAGTTTATTTAAGCGGGAAATTTTCTTGCCAAAAGCAAAAAGGGAAATTATAATTCAGCCTGAACTCTTTAAAATTCAGGAGACTGGCAAATGAAAAAACTCGTCGCAAAAATGCCCATCTTTTGCATCCTATTAATCCTCTGTTTTTGCACAGGCCCGCAGCTTTCCCAACCTACTGAACGCTATTTTGACACAGCCGAAGCAACATCCGAAGAAATAAGATTGAGCATTCTCTATCCTTCCATAGGAAGCATCCATTCCCTTATTGAGCTCAGAAACCAGGGATTATTTAATATCGAAAACCTGACTGTTATCGGCATCTTCCACGAAAAAGAGCGCACTGATTACCAGAAATCCATAAAATACGTCAAGGAAAATTATCTCGACTGGATCAAGTTTCACAAACTCACAGGCGAGCTAAACAAAGAAAGGCTTTTTCAGAAGAATTCCTTAACCACTGAATTTGAAAAAATCTTCAAGCACTCAGACGGCATAATCTTCTTTGGCGGAGCAGATATCCCACCTTATATCTACAAAGAGAAAACAAACCTAATGACAAGCATCTCAACTCCTTTTCGACATTTTTTAGAACTCTCCTTTGTTTTCCATCTGCTGGGAGGGTCTCAGGACAAAGATTTCAAAGGCCTTCTTGAACCCGAATCCAAATTCCCTGTCCTGGGTATCTGCCTTGGCGCTCAGAGCCTCAACGTGGGAACAGGAGGAACGCTTATCCAGGATATCTGGTCAGAGAAGTACGGAAAAAAATATCTGGAAGATGTGATTGCCATGCCTAAAGAAAACTGGCACACCAATCCTCTGGCCCGTCTTTATCCCGAAGAAAAGCTTTTTCCCTATAACATGCACCCGATAAGACTAAATAAAGACGGAAAATTCATCTCGGAATTTGGATTCAAAGAAGATAACTTTCCCTATATCCTAAGCGCACACCATCAGATGACTGGAAAATTGGGAAAAGATATAAAAATTATTGCTACCTCACTGGACGGAAAAGTGGTGGAAGCCATCGAGCACGAAAAATATCCCAATGTGCTGGGTGTGCAGTTTCACCCGGAATTCCCCATCCTCTGGGACCAGACGCAAACATTCAGGCTGACTCCGGAGGATCAGGAGAAGATCAGCCTATGGACCATTATGGAGAACAACCCACCGAGCATTGCCTTCCACAAGAAGATCTGGTCCTGGTTCTGTGAAAAACTGAAAGCAAATCGTAAGACGTAATAATGGTTTAAGGTTGAAGGTTTAAGGTTTAAGGCAAGAATCGTAAGCCGTAAGACGTAATGGGTTTAAGGCTGAAGGTTGTAACTTCTCAATAAGTATGGGTAGTAGCTATGGATTCCCGCCTCCGCGGGAATGACGATTGAGTGTAAGTGTCTGTCATTCCTGCGAAAGCAGGAATCCAGTGATTAGTCACAAATATAATCTACCCCCAATTATTGAGAACTTACTTAAGGTTTAAGGAGTTACTTTCGTTCAATCAGTCCGATTATGCCTGTTAATAAAATGACTGTGGCGAGGAATAGAGTGCCGACGCCGATGAACATCGCAGCACCAAACCCGATGAAACCGCGCCATATTGAAAACACAAGCGACCCGAACGCCAGCATCGTGGTGAGACTGGTAAGAAAAATCGCCTTCCCTGTACTGGCAAATATTTTATTTATCTTTCCTCTGCCTTCAGTACGCCAGCGGTGCACAATATGCACTCCGTCATCCACTCCTATCCCTATAATCATAGGAAGGCCCATGACATTCATCACTGTAAGTTTTATCCCAAGCAGTGTCATCAAACCAAGCATCCAGAAAACGCCTATGGTCAGCGGAATCATGGCCATAAGAGCATGCCCCACCTTTCGGTAATCCAGCCATAGCATTAGAAATACAACAACAAGAGTGAGCAGCGCAGCGTTTCGCCCTTCTCTGCCGATAATCTCGACAAGAGCCCTGAACACAGGAGGAAATCCAGTCACGTCTTCATCGACCCTCTCCAGGTCTACGACAAATCGCTTCAAAAACTCGGCATCCTGCCAGATGTTCCCTGTAGGATAGATTGCAACCAAAAACTGCGTGCGGTCTTTGTTGGCATACCTATCAACAATGGTCACAGGAAGACTCTCAAACTCGATCGGCTCCAAAGAGCTCATCCTTAAAACCGATTCTTTAAAATAAGGAGCAAAAGCCTCTTGAAACCCCTGAAGCCCGGCCAATGCCCTCTCTCGATCGCCCTTTAAAAACTCTATAAACTCCTGTATGATGCTCCGCGCATCAGGATCATCAGCTTTCCCCACAATCTCTGCACACTTGTTATCCACCTTGTCCTGCCCCCCTAAGAAAGCCATATCCTGAATCTCCATGATGTTCATCTCTACTCGCTCCAGCTCTTCAAGGAATCTCTCAAACTCTTTGCCTCCGAACACTTTGCCCGGCCCCACAGCCTGCACAGCCGCCCTGATTTCCTCTATCAGAGGAATTCTCTTCTCCTGCTGCTCCTTCGAAGGAAGGTAAAGGGATATATCCTCTGTCATAGCAACCGATGCCCTGTCTTTTGCCCCTTCAGCCATAACCCTTGACTCATCCACGCTGTCAGCCAGAATCAATGCATAATCCATGCTCAGGTCAAACTCTTCAAATACCACATCCTGAAGAGTAATCGAAGGCAGGCCCTTGGGTTCCAGATTCATGTAATTCTGGTCAAAAGGGATTTTAGTAGCAAAATAGACCAAAAACACCGTAACAACAAGGCCTGCGGCAATCGTGGCTGCATAATGCCTCGAGAGAAATTTTCCGACATTCCCAAGAAACTTAAAAGAAATGTCCTTTACTACAAATTCTCTCTTAAGCTTTCCTTTCTCGCGCCTCTTCTCGAATCGCCTCTCGCGCAAAACAAGAAGCGCTGGCAGAAAGAGAAAAGTCTCGATCAATATGGTCAGAAGCCCTGCGCCGGTCACAATCCCCATCTCTTTCATTCCGCGCGAAGTGCTGATCATCAGCGTGAGAAACGCCACACTCGTGGTCAACCCTCCGGTCAATACGCCTTTACCGCTTTTGAGAAACATCTCCTCCATGGCGACAGCGATCGGCTTGCCCAGCGAACGTCCTTCTGTGAAACCTGAAATCATATGTATGGAAAAATCAATGCCCAATCCCACAAGAATAACAGCCATCATCATTGTCATGATATTCAAGGTGCCTACAAGCACGGCGGCTACTCCCATGGCCCATACAATCCCAAGCAGCAGATTCAAGACGGCTAAGACAGGAGCCACCCACATCCTGAAGGAAATGACCAACAAGAAAAACACAGCGACCAGTGCGATAAAGGTCGTATAGCTGATGCTTTTCTCACTGTAAATCATCTCATCATGACCAACAGGGATCATGCCTGTGAGCCCGGCCTCCACACCGGGATGCTCCTGCAAAAGCGCATCAATTACTTCCTGAACTGCGTCAACGCCATCCACAAGCTTCTCCGTATCCATCATAGTAAAGTTCGGGATAACATTGATGATAAGCGTTGTTTTCTCATAGGAGAGAATGTACGGCTCACCGATGAGGAGTTTATCCACAGCCTGCTGTGCTGCATCTGCAGGGATGGACTGCACTTCTGCCTCACCCTCCATATACTGTTTCATCATGCCTATCAGGTTCTGGATGCCGTCTAAAAATAAAACTGCACCGTCCTCTTTTTCTCTGGTTGAAAGGGATTCTTCCCGTCCTACATATTCTTTTTCCAGGCTGTTGTTTATGTTCTCAAGCAGGGGAGCAAGGTTTGGATTCTTAAAAACATCCTTCATATTCTTCAGGTCATCGGCTTTAATGAGCATCAGGCCGTGATTCCGGATAAAGTCGACCTCCTGCTTGTAATCCACTCGTTTGACAAAAGGCTCGTTGTCTTTGGGGTCGATTGTGGCTCTAATCTTTGGGACGGCAGCCTCGGCAAACGCTTTTATGCTCTCTTCTTCGCCCTGAACCACAACAATAATGCTTGTTGCAGTGACAAATTCATTGATGATTTTGTTGAACTGGATGGTTCGTCTGTCCTTGGCAGGCAACAGGTCAGACCACCGCGTTGTCATCTTGAGGAAGGAGATCGCGACGGTCCCGAGAACAAGCGTTAAAATCACAACTACACTCAACATCCGCCAGGGGTGCTGAGCATGCAGCCTTGCCAAAGACTTAAGGATTTTTTCTCTCATGATTTATCCTATATGTAGAATTTTAAAAGCATTTATAAAAGATTGTATCGCAGGAAAGTGAGGATAGTAAAGAAAAACAGTAAATGGGGAATGGGGAATGGAAAATACTGTTATACTGTCAAACTGCTATACTGACGTAAATCGTAAGCCGTAAGCCGGAATAATGGTTTAAGGTTGAAGGTTTAAGGTTTAAGGCAAGAATCGTAAGCCGTAAGCCGCAATAATGGTTTAAGGTTGAAGGTTGTAACTTCTCAATAAGTGTGGGTAGTAGCTATGGATTCCCGCTTTCGCGGGAATGACGATTGAGTGTAAGTGTCTGTCATTCCTGCACCTGCTTTCGCGGGAATGACGATTGAGTGTAAGTGTCTGTCATTCCTGCACCTGCCTCCGCGGGAATGACGATTGAGTGTAAGTGTCTGTCATTCCTGCGAAAGCAGGAATCCAGTGATTAGTCACAAATATAATCTACCCCCAATTATTGAGAACTTACACTAAGAGCTGGTTTCCAATAACTTAATCAAGTTTTGCTTATTGAGCATTTGCAAATCCTCTCGCCTTTCAATGAAAGGATGTACATCAGCAATAACCTTATTCCAATCATATTGAGAAACTCTCAGGGCAGTTTCTTTTTTCCAGTTATCCATCGACATCTCCGGTCCAGACCAACCTGTTTGTCTCAGGGCGTTGTTTAACAGTGCAATATTGGGTTCAGGCCAAGTTTTATCTGAGAGGTACCACATGAGGTCATACACATCTCTGCCCTTGACATATTTGCGTGTGAGTAAAGCATGGAGTTTGCCTGCAAGCAAAGAGCTCTTATCATAATGCTGCAGATTCAACATACAGTGCCTTCTTACAACACTTGTTTCCAAGTTTGCTCCAGCCGGCGGATTTATATCAATTTCAATGTTAATTGAGATGACCTCTGAACGATGAGGTGATAGGCCAATTTCAAAAAGTAAACTGGCAAATTTTACAAATGCTGACTTAACTGTTTTTTCTGTTTTTGCCTTGATTGTTAAAGAATAATCTTCTGCTTGAAAGCTGGACTTAGCTTTCTTCATAAGTTCAATAAAATTATCTTCAATACCTGGTTCTGCAAGAGAGAAATCCAGATCCTCTGAAAAACGTGGCATCAAATATAGGAACCTTAAAGCCGTTCCACCAACAAATGCCCAATTTACAAAAGCTCCGTTTTCCTGAAGGCATTCAAGAAGCCTTGCCTGCAGATATTCACGGGTAATACATCTGGCAAGATTCGTATCCTCAATTTTTTCAATCTGCTGCTTTAGATAGTCTTTCATATTTCAACCCCTTCACCTCTGTCGATAATACTTTCAATATTTTTCAATGCCCGTTTTAGTTTTGGGCTTTGGGTTTTCTCTGCGAATTCCCGGAGAATAGCTTTATCAATTTGCTTAAGGTTCTGAATTCTTAGCTCCTCAATGAATTCTTCTTTGTCGCCTCTAGGCGTCAAATACACAAGGTCGATCAATGCCTTTTCAGGCCGGGCAATAAATGCTGCTTGCCCAGCCGTCAATTCAACTTGCTGATATCCCCAGAAGAAACTCCTATTGATATGCCTGAAATCAAATCTGCCCATCGGCGTTTCTATAGTCTGGGGTCTACCAGTAGTAACACTTGTAATCACCGGCACAAACTCTGGAATCAAACTATACCACGCCAAAGCCGACTGAAGGCTCACGTACGAAGCAGACTTGAGACCGTTTGCAATGCAGAATGGTTCCGGCTTGATCTTTCTATATGGTTCTGCCAAGGTGTACAGTCCTTTATGCAGCTTGATAAGCCTTCCCCCCTTGACCCAACGGTTAAGCTGCAGCCTGATCTGGGCCAGATTCCTTCCTGCAGCCAGAAATATGGTAGTAAAACATGGCAGATCTGCTACTTTATTTAATAAATCTTCAAATTTCATTGCATTAATGTATCACATATGATAAATTTCTGCAATGTTTACCGGCTAAGAAAGGATGTACAGATAAAAATTTCCTCTTGAAAAATTTGGGGACAGGCTGGTTTTTCTGCCCTGTCATGCGAGTGACCGTTCCCCACTGTCATTGCGGGCGACCGGAGGGAGCGCGGCAATCTGCTTCGCGTGTCATTGCGAGAAATGTAGGAGATTCCTTCGCTTCGCTCGGAACAGGCTTTGCAATCCCATCCTGTGGCGCTGCACTTTGGGATTGCCACAGCGCTTCGCGCTTCGCAATGACAGGCTTTTTTTGGTAAAAAAAAAGGACAGGATGGTATTTCCTATCCCTCGGCTTACGGCTTACGTCTTACGATTCTTGCCTTAAACCTTAAACCTTAAACCAAAACGCGGCTCACGATTTAACGACAGGAAGGAACAGCGACAAGGAAAAAAATATTATTTTTTTGTTTACTGTGCTAGAATAAACTGGATCAAAAAGAGGCAAAAAATGGCGAAAGAATATAGCTACACAGTCTTAATTGAAAGAGATGCTGAATCTGGCGATTATATTGCTTATGCTCCTGCCTTTGATGGATGTGTTGTCCAAATGAAAAGATATGAAGAAGCATTGGCAGAGATTAAGGAAGTATTGAAAGATTTCATCCAGGACTACCTTCATGATGGTGATGAACTTCCCAAAGAAGAATTGACTATTAAAAATTTAAGAATTGCGATTTAGTATGGGCGAAAGATTTCCCCCCCTCTCCATGTCCTATTTCGTCAGTATGGCAGTATAGGAATAGTGAATGGGTTTTCGTCTTACGGCTTACGATTTACGTCTTACAGCTCACGATTGCCGGCTTACGATTTATTAAAACTCGTACGTTACGTATCCCCCAATAAACGTCCGGTTCCTGTGCTCCCAGTAAACATTCGACTCCCTCTCCCAAAAATTGACCGTAAATCCTACTCCTGTATTCCTTATTATCCTGAAAACCAAACCCACAATATGAGTACGGTATATATCCTTTCTTTTTATCTCTTCATAACTTCCGTCTGGCATTCGCACTATTGACGCCTCAGGATAATTACCTTCTCCATAGCCAAAACTATAATCCACCCTCAGAAATCTTGCTAAATAAAAAGACACCCCCGCACCATACCTGTCTTCGTTGAAAAATATGTTGTTCGTCCAGTAAGAAAAACGGCAGTCCCTGTTGTAATTAGCACGAAAGCCGAAGCGCCACACCCTGAAATCAAGGCTGGTATTTCCTACAAGTCCTGAAAAACCTTTCTTATCTTCTGCCCTGGGGATAAGTTTCTTGTAGCCAAGCGACAGGGTTCCCCTCATTCTCCCTAAAAGCGGAAATCTTATCCCGGAATAAATCTGGTAGGATTCGGCATCCCGCCAGCCGGCCTCAACATGTTCAAACGTATAATCCGTATATCCTGCGCTTATAAAAAAGAAACTTTCTGAAAAGAGCCTGTAATAAAATTCAAAATTACCGGTTTTCTCTTTGCGGTTTAAAAGGCGAGAAAGATAAATCTCCTGTCCGGGAAGCGTAATATCCTCATATTCCATCGCTCTTACTGACCATGAAAAACCAAAAGATGTGCTTCGCGCTGTTTCATAAAAAAAACGGCCAATATAGCTTCTAATCTTCTCATTTGCTCTTACATCAAATTCACTCGTAGCCCTGCGCCTCCTGTTAATCAAGCTAAAACTCCCTGAAACAACGAAGCGGTTAAAAAGAAGCAGTTTAATTTCCGGTGACAGCGAGTTATTTAGCCTTCTTTCCCTTTTTTGTTTAGCATAATAAACATAACTCGGACTTTCAGTAAAAGAAATAATCAGATAATCACGGAAAAGAAGATAGGTTCTAATCTCAGGCGCAAGTGTTGCCGTAAAATCCGAAATCGGCTCATCTTCTTCCCTCTGATAGTAAACATTATCATCATACCCGATTTCCCTGAACTGAATCACAGGATAAATTCTGAACGGCCCGATCTTCCATTTTGCTCTTTCTGTAATTTGCCTCATCTCAGAACTAAATGTACGGTAAGACTGTCCGTGCATAAAGCTCGAGAAGAGTAATGTCATCAAGAAAAACAAAATTGCTGATTTTTTCATTCTTTCGCCATCATTCTATCCATTAAACACCAAATTTTCAAGAGAAAAAAGACGGACTTTTTTGTAATAATAGGGACACATCCCATTTTTCATGCATCTTATTTATCATGCTTTATAAATATAAATATAGGTGATCAAATAAAATAGGATGTGTCCCTATTTTTTTTATTTTTTGCTTTTTTTTAACTTGACTTTACGGTTGAAATTATGCACAATAGCTCAAATAATTTGAGGTGTTGTGCAATGCCGAATTCAACTCAACGTTTTCAAAAGCTTTTTCAAATTGCCTTGTTGCAGGATGGTTTTTTCACAACCAAGCAGGCTATTAGTGTCGGATACGACACAAATAGCCATGCATATCATGTAAAAACAGGGAATTGGATCAGAGAACATCGCAGTATATACCGTTTGGCGAATTATCCCAATAGTGATCGTCCAGATCTGATGTTGTGGTATTTGTGGTCGAGAAATCGGAAGGAAGAACCCCAAGGTGTCTATTCACATGAAACTTCACTGGCACTTCGTGAATTGACCGATGTTAATCCGGATAAACTACATATGACAGTGCCAAGGGGGTTTCGTCGCAATAGCCGGATTCCAGATGTGCTTGTGCTTCACTATGGAAACGTGTCACTTGCGGATGTAGAGCATATGCATTGTGTGAAGGTCACCACTCCTATACGTACAATCAATGATATTATTAATGAAGGAACGCTCTCCGATGATTTGCTGAAACAGGCAATTTCCGAAGCAATAAATCAAGGTATGATCACAAAACGAACTCTAGAACAATACAGACGTAAAAACCCTGTGTTTAAGACTTTCATTGACAAAATTAAAATATGAATTCCCCACGAAAATATACAACTGCGAAAGCTTTTCGAGTTGCATTGGAAGCCCGACTCAAACAAACTGCCAATAACGAACAAATCGATCTACAGCGACTTCGCCGCATGGTTGCTTTTGATCGACTTCTTGCACGAATTGTTCATGGCGGGCAAATTAAATGGGTGCTCAAAGGTGGTTATGCCATGGAGTTAAGAATGAAAGAAGCCAGAACCACGAAGGATATCGACCTAATGATCACAGAGCCAATGCATCTTTTTAAATCTGATGGATTATTGAATGAAACATTGCGCGAGGAGCTACAAGAACAAGCAACCGGTATTTGAAAAACTTGCCAAGACTTGCGGTATAAATGATGATATTGCAAAAACTTTTAAACTTCTCAATGATTTTATAACCAAGTTGGGAAAAATTTGATAGAAAATATCTGAGGTCACATCTTAAATATTCAATATTCGCTTTTTTAATTTATTAAGTGTTCCCTTGACCCTTTTATTTTGGCTGACGTCCTTCTCAATTCTATTATATACCATTGTTATTGCAATCCCTGAAACATTATCAAAATAAATCTGTCCCCTTTTTCCGCGCTTGAGGTCGTTGTAACCGGCATTAAATCTGGCCTGGTCAAAGTAGTGCTGTTTCTTCTTATAAAAGTCGTCACCTTCGGATAGTCAGCCCTGTTCCTCACTTCAGTTCTTGGAACAATCTATTTGGAGGAAGGACACGAGCGAAATATAACCGATAGGATTGGTTAACGGGGGAAACAACAAAGCAGGGAACTTCAGGATGATTTTCATGAAAAGATCGTAACCCGGATAAATCGCTTGATGAGGGCTGGCGCTTAAATTTACATTCGATAGCATATAAAAGTTTTGTGCCGCGGCTGATGAGAAAATCGACTTCGGCCCCATGACTTGTCCGCCAGAAAGATAGTTTCCAGTCTTTTTGATCGTATTCATTGAGACGAATAATTTCCTGGAGTATCCATTGTTCGAAAAGGCGCCCCTGTTCCAAAGGAGTGGGTGGGTCTTGAAGACTGCCTAAGAGAGCCCGTGTTACGCCATTGTCGAAAAAATAGAATTTTGGTTGGCGGCTCATGCGTTTTCTCTCACTTTTCAAATACGGATAGAGAAAAAAACCGATAAGCGTATCTTCCAGGATGGAATAATATTCCCTTACAGTCGATAGCGCCACCTGACAATCACGGGATACAGCCGAAAAATTAATTTGTTCAGAATACTGGGCCACGGCAATATCCAAAAAATTTTGAAAGCCTTGAAGATTGCGTACCAAGGCTTCCGCCTTGATTTCTTCTCTGAGATAGGTAATAGCATAGGCTCTCAGGAGATCCTGGGCTTCCTTTGCTTTCTTCTGTTTGAGGGTGCTGTAGATTTTTGGGAGAGAACCGTAAGAGAGAACCGATTCAAGGTTAAAATCTCCGGACAATTCGTCAATGGTTAACGGGTGCATTGTACGATATAAAGCCCTTCCTCCAAGGAGATTGGAAGCGCCATGGCGTAGTTTTCGGGCAGAAGAGCCGCACATCATAAATTGAAGATCAGGTCTCTGCTCCATGAGTGCGTGTACGATATCCAGAAGTTTTGGGACGCGCTGGACCTCATCAATGAGTATTCTACCCCCTCGGTCAGGCTCAAGGTCGTCTATTTGCAGCCTCAGAAGATTTGGGGTTTTGTTGTAGGACAACTGAAGTTCTGGATCGAGAAGGTCAATAATCAAATGAGGTTTTTCATCGTGAAGCAGGGTGCTTTTACCCACCTGCCTCGGCCCAAAAAGAAAAAAACTGGTTTCAGGCAATCGGTTTTTCAGGGTTCTTTCATACATAGCCGTTAATATACCGTGTAGATTAACAACTTGTCAACAAAACTCATCGCTCGGGTGGCCTCGGATGAAACTCTTGACATCGCTTTTGACTGGGTGTGCAAACGCCGAAAGGGCTATTCCCATAACAGCGATATCTGGGCTCTTCGCCGGGGTTGGCCCGACATTAAACCTGACCTTCAGCAGATACTTCTGGCAGGAGAGTATGAGTTTGATGCCCTGCGGGAAATAAGAACCGGCACCGAAGTCATTGATTTGTGGAGTTCGCAGGATGCCCTGGTATTAAAAGCCCTTGCATATGTTCTTGGTGAACACTTTGACCCGGTTATTTCCGCATCCTGCCATTATGTCAAGTGCCGCGGGGGAGCAAAATCGGCTGTAAGAAAGGTAATGACAAGAGAGCGCGTCATTGCGAGGAATGTAATGACGAAGCAATCTCATGCATGAGCGCTGCACATTGGGATTGCCGCGGCGCTTCGCGCCTCGCAATGACGGGCTTTTTTGGGCAAAAAAAAAGGACAGGATGGTTTTTCCTGTCCCTCGGCTCACGGCTTACGGCTTACAGCTTACGATTTTCGTCTTACGGCTCTTACCTTAAACCTTCAACCTTAAACCATTATTTCGGCTTACGGCTTACGATTGCCGGCTTTGACTATCGATTTTTTACCCTTCTCTCCTGAATAGGCTTGACGACATCTTGCAAAACTTTCGATGCTTCCAGTATTTCGAGCCCGATGAATTCTTTTTTTTCGTTCAGTTCTATGTTAATCCCAGGACAAATTTCAATAAACTCTTCCTCTCTTCCATCTTTAGCAATATAGAGGATATCATTTTCTTGATCATAAAAAACATTTAATTTTTTATTCATATTCTCTTCCATCTTCCAGTCTTAATTCTATTCTCTTTTTGGAATTTTTTCAAAAAAGGGGACACATTGTCATTAGAAAAATAGGGACACATCCCATTTTTATTATGGGAAAAATGGGATGTGTCCCTATTTTTCTAAACCATTATTTCGGCTTACGATTGCCGGCTTACGGCTCACGATTCTTGCCTTAAACCTTCAACATTAAACCTTAAACCATTTATCCTGACCTCTCTATTCACTGGCAAAACCACAAGTGTATTCTTACCGACTTTTGCCGCCAATGGAATGGAAATGGTTTCGCCATGCAAATAGTCCTCCCAGACCACCTTCCCGTTAAACACCACTGTGATCAACGGAGCCGGCTCCTCTCCGTCCCCTCTAAACTCCAACTCTAAAGTTATTTCCTCAGCATCAAGGACCAACTCCCTCGAAAAACTCCGGCCTTTTCTCACAAGAGATCCCTTAAAATCTATCTCTGCCGGAGAAAGTAACTTTTCTATCCTTTTATTTATTTTTCGAATCTCTTCCTCATTACTAAGCCGCTCATGATTCTGGCGGGCCTTAAATAGAGTTTCCAGGTTATCAGGGTCAATCTCAAGAGCCATCTGATAACATTCGGCCGCATCATACACATAATCGACTTTTTGATAGGAATCGCCCACAAGCCTTAAAACCTCCACATAGCCTTTTTTCTTATCTTCTGGAACAACAATGAAACTCTTCTTCAGAATGCTCCCTACTCTAATTATCTCCCTGTATTGATTTTGCTTAAAGCTAAGGAACATCTGGAAAGAAAGATTGTCCAGATTATCCAGGCTTGCGTCCAAATTTCCGCTAATTAAACCCCGGGCTCTAAGAAAAGATTCAAGCTCTTCTACTACGGCCAAGTTATCCTCAAGCGCAAGATACGAACGTAAATAGCCTTCCACTTCCTTCAATGTTTTCCCTTCGGCAATCCTGCATTTCGCCAGCTTCAAATAGGCATTCTTCCTCAGCCTGTTAAATTCCGCATGATTGATCTGCCGCCCATCCGTAAGATTCTGGTAGAATCTAATCCCCTTAAGGATATCCAAACAGGACTGATAGTGTCTGGAAGCATCCCTCACCTTTAAATACAAAAACACATTTTCTCCGGAACTGTATTCCTCTTTCGCCCTTTCAAATTCCATAAATTCCCCATCAGCTAAAATCCTCTGTCTTTCTTCCAGGGAAAGAGATTTCTCACCAAGAAACTTTGTGTATATCCTGTAAATCTGTGTATCCTCAGGCAGGATTTCCTCCATGAGTGCGTAATCTTTAACATTCATCGCCCAGATGTTCATGAGAGTCTGGAGCCTCGCCCTATCTTTCCCGCTTACTATTTTTTTTAAAATTTCTATAGTAAATTCCCTTTCTTCATCGGGAAGCTCATTCCATTTAGACAGAAAGAGCTTTGCAACTTCATAAAAAATCTGGCTGTTGTGTCCGGCAAGAAGAGCTGCCTTTTTGTATCCATCAAAGGAGCCCTCTTGCAGGTCTCCACCCCCGGGCACACCAGAAGGAGCAAGATAGCTCATATAGAGAACCGCCTGAGCATGATTAAAATGTGTAAACCGGCTGGCAGGATTAAGCTGTATAGAACGCTCAAAATTCTGGATGGACTTTTGAATATAAGCTTGACCGAGAATACTATCTTCATTCAGGGTTTGAAGTCCCAAATCAAAATATGACTTGCCCAGTTCATAAAAAACAAGGTTATTCAGGGAATATAGCTTTCCGGCTTTCTCAAGAACCTCTATCTTGTTTTCGCTTTCTTCACTCTTCTTCGCCTTATAATAAAGATGCTGGCTCCAATAAATCAAAATCACCCACACCGCCAATGCTATTAATACGACAACCCCCAACACTCTCTTCATATTCTTCACTCCTTACTGTAACTTCTCAATAAGTGTGGGTAGATTATATTTGTGACTAAATACTGGATTCCTGCTTTCGCAGGAATGACAGACACTTACACTCAATCGTCATTCCCGCGGAGGCGGGAATCCATAGCTACTACCCACAATTATTGAGAACTTACTCCTCACTCCTTTTAATGGTTAATGGATAATCCTGCCTTCCCAAAGCTTTTCAAGAAATCTTCGCCACGGCATGACTCTGATTTTGCCTAGAACACGCTCCTCTTGTTCATTGCATACAACAAAGGCCTTTTTCGTGGCATATTCCTCCATAAACGCCTTGAGTGGTCGTAGATCCCTATTATCAACAGAGCTTTTTCCTTTGACTCTGATAGCAACCTCTCCTTCGCCCAGAACGAAATCAACTTCATAACCTGCTTTAGTTCTCCAAAAGTTAATTCCGTAGTTCAATTCACTGTAAGAGGCATGTGCGACAATTTCCATGAAGATGATATGCTCAAGCGCTCGCCCAAACATCTCTCCTCTCTCTTCCGATATATATCGCTTTATAATGGCTCCCGCCACACCCACATCAAACAGATAGAACTTTGGTGCTTTGGTGATGATTTGGCGAGATTGTCTCCTTTTAAAAGGCTCTACCATTCGACCAAGCAGGGTATCGATCAGTATCTGGTAATATTCTTTTACTGTTTTGGCATCGACTCCACAGTCACGTGCAATGTTCGAATAATTTATCAACTCGCCATGCGTATATCCTACTGCATCGAAAAACCTCGCAAATGCTGGTATGTTTCGTGTTAATCCCTCTGCAAAGACCTCTTCCTTCAGGTAATCTTGGACGTAGCCACTCAAGGATTTTTTATAATTATCCCGCAAATAATGGTCGGGGATCATGCCGTGATTCAACACTCTCAATAGATCTACATCTCCCAGCTCAGCCGTAACCAGCGGAAACATCTCATATCGCCATGCCCTCCCTCCAAGTAGGTTTGCCTTCCCCCTTTTCAATTTCCTTGCACTTGATCCACAAAGAATGAAACTTAATCCTTTGTTCTCGATCAACCAATGGACCTCATCCAGTATCTGTGGGACCTTCTGAACCTCATCAAGAATGATTGGATATTTGAGAACGGTTTCACTCTTCGCCAGAACTTGCTCCCGCAACAACGAAGGCCTCTTGACGAATTCCAAAACCAGGTCTGTTTTCAGGAAATCATATAACAAGCTCTGCGGGAATGCCTCCTTCAGGCAGGTTGATTTGCCTGTTTTCCTCGGACCCCATAAAAATGCAGATTGTCTCTTAGGAAGGTAGATGTTCAGCATTCGCTTTATCTTCTGCATTTAGGATATAACTCCTTAATAGTTTAACTATTTAGTATTTTATTCCATGATGGTAAAATTGTCAAAATTAAAATTCAGCTGCCATATTAAGCTGAGGCTGAGCTTTGGGAGGCGGTGGTCTCTCTGCCTTAAAAGCCCGTCATTGCGAGGAACGTAGTGACGAAGCAATCCTAAAGTGCAACGCCTTTGAATGAGATTGCCACGCTCCCTCTGGTCACTCGCAATGACAGGCTTTTTTGGGATTGCCGCGTCGCTTTGCTCCTCGCAATGGGCATAATACTCATAAAGTGGAGCTGGGATTATAAATAATTTATTATAAATAATGAGGTTAGAGTGTAAAATATGATAAAAAGTCAAACTGGTTTAACAATGGCAAAAAAAACACTGTCCGTATTG
>Ga0209979_1000572_pt1 | contig 48023 bp, 36 predicted proteins | sample AnhtaG_FD_183114 | JGI IMG/M metagenome (GOLD analysis project Ga0209979, IMG submission 183114) | Deep subsurface microbial communities from Anholt, Denmark to uncover new lineages of life (NeLLi) - Anholt_01485 metaG (SPAdes) (version 2) | ecosystem: Environmental > Aquatic > Marine > Oceanic... | reverse complement strand
GGAACTGTGCAGACTACCACGCTTCCTGCTGTACCTGTCGAAGATTTCATTCAAGCAGTGAAAAGGTAATATCATTTGTTGGCTCGCTTGAATAGTAGTATCTTCATCAAACGAAGAGCTGGGTCTCAGTTACTATACAGAGGCACTTCCGCGTCTTGAAATAGAGTACCTTCGTTAGCTAAAGCGGCCAGAGGTTGACTTTTCAAGGAGGACAGCATATATTCCTGGTTGCCGAGGTTAAACAGCGCTGACCTGCCCCCATCAATTGTGCCATCTCTCAAGTTAGAGCCAATGCAATAATAGTCTCGGGAGCGGGTAGCCGGTAGTTTAAGGCCCTGTGCGGTCTCACCTGATTGTATTCCTTAGGCCATTCTATTTCTGGATAGACATGCGTTAAACAGCTCAGTGGAATGGGACAATGTGAGACCTTCTTCAAAAAAAACTCCCCAAAATAGTACCCGCCTATTAGGAAGCCAACGCAAATCTAGATACTTGTTAATCTAGACTGGACAGATTTGTTCTTGGGTAGGATATGGGAAAGCATTCCTTGACTAAGGAGGTGAAGATGATCTATTGAACGACATTCCAGGTATTGGCTCCCCGGGCGGGACTCGAACCAGAGCCTCTAGTTCGACGACCGAAGGTGAGTTGAGGGACTAGAGTATAGGGATTCTTGAAGAAATTGGCTTAAACGGTGAGGTTTTTGCCTTACTTCCCAATGCAGAAGCGAGAGAAGATGCGATCAAGAATATCCTCCCCTGTCGTTTCCCCCGTAATCTCCCCGAGACTCTCTAGTCCTTCTTTAAGATCAACCACAATGACTTCCTCCGGCATTCCCTCCTTAATACCTTCTAAGGCCCCGAGCAGTCCATTTTTGGCCTGCTCGAGGACATTTTTTTGCCTGACATTGATCAGAAGAGGGAGGGAAGAGGAAGGAATGATTTCTTTCAAGATAAGGTCTGATGTGACTTCTTTAAGCTTTTCCAGATTTGTCCCTCTGGTAGCTGATATTTCTATGATTACATCGTTGGGCAGAAGCATTTTCATCTTTTTCCTGTCAATTCTTTGAGGAAGATCAATCTTGTTAACCAGAATAAGTCTATTTTTCCCCCTGGTTTTCTGAAAGACAAGCTCATCTTCCTCACTTAAGGCTAGAGAGCCGTCCACCATTAGAAAAACGATATCTGCCTGATTCATGCTGGAATGCGCTCGCTTGATTCCCTCTTGATTCACTACATCGCCTGTCACTCCCAGACCGGCCGTGTCAACAATGCACAGGGGAAAACCTTTCATGTTTATGCTCTCTTCTATGGTATCCCGGGTAGTTCCCGGGATGCAGGTCACGATGGCCCTTTCTCTATCAAGTAGTGCATTCAAAAGGCTGGATTTACCAACATTGGGCCTCCCAATGATAACCGCCTTGATTCCTTCTCGATAAAGGGCGGCTGTCTCTCCCATTTCAATGAGAGAATCCAGCTTGGTCAAAATTCGCCTCAGTTGCTTTTTTCTTGTGGTCCTTGATGGAGCAGGTATCTCCTCATCGGGAAATTCAATTTCTGCCTCGAGAGAGGAAACGAGATCAACAATTTGTTCCTTCAGGAAGAGAATTTCCTCGGAAAACCTCCCTCTTAATCCATTTGCCGCTATCATCAGGGCTTCTTCTGTTTTTGCTTGGATTACCTCCAGGACGCTCTCGGCCTGCGCAAGGTCTATTCTTCCGTTCAAAAAGGCTCGCCTGGTGAACTCACCAGGTTTGGCCAATCTTGCCCCTAGCTTTAGTCCTAGCTGCAGGGTTTTTCGCAAAGGGAGAGGTCCACCGTGGCAGTTTATCTCCACGATATCCTCACGGGTGTAGGTCCTTGGTGAGCGCATAAGGGTAAGAAGGACCTCATCCACTACCTCCTTTTCTTCCGGGTCCACTATCCAACCATAGTGGGTTCTGAAGGTAGAAGACCAGTTAACTCTGGATCCGTTGGAGGGGCGAAAGATCCTCTTGGCAATGGAGAAGGACTTTCTTCCGCTTATTCTCACAATACCGATGCCGGATTGGCCAAGGGGAGTGGCCAGAGCGACAATAGTGTCCTCTTGATCCATTTTATCTCTTTACCTGAACTACGGCTCTCTTTCTGGCAATAAGAAGATTTTGAAGGAGAGAGATAAGGGTGGAAGTGAACCAGTATAGCATGACTCCTGAGGGAAGAGACCAGAGGATGACGATTATAAAGATAGGGAAGAACTGCATCATCTTGGCCATTCCCTCTTGTTGTCCTCCTGCGGGACGTCCTTTTTGTGATACTCTTTGTTGAAGGAACATCAGTACACCCAAAACTAGGAGAAGAGGAATGTTGGGTTTTCCCAGATCCTTTATCCAGAGGAAGGAAGGATTCTCAGAGAAGTTAAAGTCGAGAAGGGATCGGTATAGAACGATGATGACGGGGAAGGGGAGCAGCATGGGGAGACACCCACCCATAGGGTTAATCTTGTTCTTTTTGTACACTTTCATTATCTCTACCTGCATAGCTCTCGGATCTCCCTTGAACTTCTTTTGTACCGCTTGAATCTCTGGTTGAATTAGACTCATCTTTTGCATGGACTCATATTGTTTGAAAGTCAAGGGGAGCATGATTCCCTGGATGATGAGGGTGAGAAAAATGATGGCCAGGCCATAGCTTCCAGTGTACTCATAAAGGAAAATGAGACCTCTTTGCAGTCCCACCGAGAGATGACCAAAAATTCCAAGTTTTATGGCGTCTGTTAAGTGATAGTCCTCCCCTGTTATCTCCCTTATTTGCTTGTTGACCAATCTAAGTTCTGAATAGCTCTGAGGTCCACCGTAGACAATCCATTGGCTCTTCGTCTGACTATCTTTGAATCCCCAAAGAGTGCTCTGGAATACTCCTCCCCGGGGAGGCCTCAAGGAGGCCAGAATAATAAGGTACTTCTTGGCCCGAATTCCCATCCATTTTATTTCTCTGCCGTAGCTCCTTCTAACCCCCTCTTTGAACTCCTGCTCAAAGATGCCATCAGACGAGAAAGCTAACTGCTCTCCCCCTTCCCCCTCTCTTCCGGTGGCCTTTTGCCAGAGAAGATAGTACTCACCTCCCAGGGGAAGCTTATTTATCTGGAGGGTGACGAGTCCCTGATTACCTGAGGGAGGAATTTCGAAAGTCTTAACCACCTCCAGACCTTCTTCATTTCGCCAATTGAAGGTGACTCTTTTGGCCTCTTCCTCAAGCCTCGATCGGAAAACAATTCTGTTCAAATCTATCATTGTTGCACCGGGGAGCGACAACTTCAGGTCCAAGGTGAGAGTTCCTTCCTTTATTAGCTCTCTTTTGGATTTCTTGTCATACCAGGACTTGATTCTTCCTCCTTGAGAAGTCAGCACTATTTTGAGCTGGTTGTTTTCCAGGACGAACTCTTGAGCTCGTTCCAGCAGAGGCACCCTTTCCTCTACTGGTATCTCTCCTACTCCCGGTACCTCCCTTATCTCGGGGGGTTTGTCTTCCTCTACAACAGGGCCAGTTTCCTGCACCTGGGGAGGGACGGTCGGGCGATTTAGAACAAAAATATTGTAGACTACGAGTATCCCCACTGAGAGAACAATCGCCAGAATAAGGTTTTTCTCCATCTGCATACACTCCCCACTATCTTACAGGATCGTAGCCCCCCGGATGAAAGGAATGACAGCGAAGTATTCGTCTCATTCCCAGCCAGGCTCCTTGAGCTAATCCATATTTTTCGATGGCTTGAAAAGAGTATTCTGAGCAACTAGGATAAAATCGACAGGAAGGAGGAAGGGACGGGGAAATGCAGCGCTGATAGAATATCACCATCCCTATCCCTAATTTGTCAATAACTCTTGACTTCTTAATTCTTTCTTTTGTTGGTTGAGGAGATTTCATCCTGATGCTCTTGCACCTTCCATCTTACCGCTTGCCCATTTATTATAGCTTACTCTATCCTGTGTTGTCAAGAAAAGCTCCCTGCCTCAAGCAGGATAGGATTCCCCAGAGACCATCGCACAACCGCGATTAAGGATAGGCAGAAACACTTCTGAGGGATGTTGAGCCAGCCATGGGAAAAACCTTCCGATATTTCTTGACAACTGCCGCCGCTTGTATTATCCTTAGTCATGGGAATCCCGACAGAATTGGAATGACTAGAAAAAGAGTAAAAATTTCTAGCTAATTTAGGACATAAGAGTTCCAAAGATCATAATGCTTAAGGGGTCTTCCTCTTAAGTATTTTGTAAACAGGCAGAGCGTGAAGAAGAAAGTTCATCTAGGTATTTTTGGACTGGGCACTGTGGGTACGGGAGTAGTGGAACTTCTGCTCAAAAGAAAGCAGATGGTGGGAGACTGCCAGGTCGTCTTGGAGAAGGTAGCGGTGAGACAGAAAAGGAAAAAAAGGGCTGTTTCCCTACCTTCCAGTCTCTTAACCACCAGTCCTGAGGATATTCTGCGAGATCCTAAGATCGATACAGTGATTGAGGTCATGGGAGGAGTAAATCCTGCCAGGGAGATCATCCTGGAAGCGCTTAGAAGAAGAAAGAATGTGGTCACCGCCAACAAGGCTCTTTTGGCCAGAGCGGGCAGTGAAATCTTCAAAGAGGCTATGGAAAATGACTGCTACCTGGGAGTAAGGGCTTCCAATATTGCCAGTTATCGGCTCATAGAGAGTCTGAGTTTTTCTCCGTCCAGAATTAGCAAACTCGTTGGAGTGTTTAATGGGACTTGTAATTATATTCTAACCGAGATGGAGAGAAAAGAGGAGGATTTTTCTACCGTTCTAGGAAGGGCACAGAAAATGGGTTACACAGAAAGGGACCCCTCCGACGATGTCGATGGCTACGACACGGCCCATAAACTGATAGTTCTTTTGGGACTGTCATTGGGGTATTTTCCTCCCCTGGGCTCCATTCTTGTTGAGGGAATCAGGAACATTTCCCCCCTGGACGTTATTTTTGCCAGAGAGTTGGGTTACCGCATAAAGCTTCTGGCCATTGCTAAAACTCAAGGCAATGATCTGGAGGCACGGGTTCATCCGGCTCTCCTTCCCAGAGACAGGGGTCTGGCGAGACTGGAGGGAATAGAAAACGGAATTGAACTCAGGGATGAGGTGGGACTGGAGATCGGAATGCAAGCGCCAGGAGCAGGTAAGTATCCTACGGCAACTGCTATACTCGAAGACCTTATATGTGTCGCCAGGGGGCGGAAATTAGCATTCCTCTCGGACAAGAAAAAGCTTTCCTTGAGGGGAATGGGAGGGATAGTGACTCAGTACTATTTGAGGCTCAGCGCCCTGGACGAAGCGGGGGTTTTGGGCAAAATCTCATGTGTTCTGGGAGAACACGGCATCAGCATTAAGTCTGTTCTGCAGAAAGGAAGGGATGAGAAAAAAAGAAAATCCGTTCCTCTAATTATGCTTACCCATGAGGCAAGGGAGGAGAATCTGCAGAAGGCCCTCAAAAGGATAGAGGAGCTGCCGGTAGTTAGAGAAAAACCTGTCCTAATGAGGGTAGAGGAGGGGATCTTTTGAGAGATACTCTCGAAGCCAGATCAAAGTAACCAAAACATAAGGAGGACAATAGAGATGCCTATAGTAACTATGAGAGAGCTGCTGGAAGCAGGAGCTCATTTTGGTCACCGAAAGAGCGCTTGGAATCCTAAAATGAAGCCTTATATCTACATTCAGCGAAATCAAATGCATATTCTGGACCTCAGTACAACAGTCAGAAAGATGGATGAGGCCTATCGTTTCGTGAAGAACCTGACTATGAATGGGGGACAAATATTGCTTGTTGGAACTAAGCAGCAGGCCAAAAAATGTATTGAGGCTGCGGCGAAAAGATGCGGCGCGGTCTATATTAACAGCCGGTGGCTAGGTGGATTTCTCACCAACTTTTCTACCATGAAAAGCTTGCTTGAGAAACTGCGCCAACTCGAACTGGAGGAAAGCCAAGGAATATGGGAGGCTCTTCCCAAAAAAGAAGAAATGCATCTACGCAGACACTTGGAGAAGCTGAGGCGTAATCTCACAGGAACTAAGGATTTGAACAGCCTTCCCCAGGCTATCTTTGTTGCGGATATAAAGGTGGAGGAAATAGCTGTAGCAGAAGCAAGAAAACTGGGTATCCCGATTGTGGCCATTGTAGATTCTAACTGTGATCCTGATCCCGTGGACTACCTGATACCTGCCAACGATGATGCCATAAAGAGCATTACTCTCATTGTTGGCAAGATCGCTGATGCTGCCCTTGAAGGAAGGCAACTTTGGGAAAAGAAGAATGCGGAAGTGGAAGAAAAAGAGCGGGAAACTAAAGCGGAAGAGCTCGTCGAAGAAATCAAAGTCAAAGAAGAAGTCAAGAAAGAAGTCAAAAAAGAAGAAGTTGAAGAAGAAGTTGAAGAAGAAGTTGAAGAAGAAGTTGAAGAAGAAGTTGAAGAAGTTAAAGAAGAAGTTGAAGAAGAAGTTGAAGAAGAAGTTGAAGAAGAAGTTGAAGAAGTTAAAGAAGAAGTTCAGGAAGGAACTGAGGAGAAAAAGGAAGTAAGGGAGGAAGCCAAAGAAAAACAACCGAGGAAGATGAGAGAAGCAAAAGATGAGAGGGTTGAAGAAGAGAAAGGGGTGGCAGAAGAAAGAATACAGCAAAAGATAGTTGCAGCAGAGGTGGCAAAGAGGGAAGGTAAAGCTAAAGGTAGGCCTAGAGAAAAAACTGAAGAACTAACCAAAAAGAAAACTGAACGAAAAGCTCGCGAGAAGGATAAAGAGAAATCTGCGGAGAAAACCGAGAAGACAACTAAGAAGAAAAGCAAAGGCAAGGCTGAAGATAAAACCAGAGAAAAAGACAAAGAAAAAGCTAAACAGGGAACAAAAGGAGAAACAAGACGGAGTGCCAAGAAAGCCGGAAAAACTGAGTAAGTTGAACCTGAAGCAACTTAGGCAGCCTGAAAAAGCCAGGAAATGCTAAAGTGTAATGATCCGGTGAAAAAAGGGAAAATAGACGAAAAGTCTGCTGGCGACGACGAAGCGAAATTGTAGCTAGACCCAAGCAAAACGGAGGTTTGATTCATGGGTATTTCGTTGGATACGGTAAGGAAATTGCGTGAGGAGACTTTGGCGGGAGTTCTTGATTGTAAGAAAGCTCTTATCGAGGCCAAAGGCAATATCCCTGAAGCCAAAAAAATCTTGAGGAGAAGGGGGATAAAGATTGCGGAGAAGAAGAGTGGTGAGAAGACCGCTCAGGGCGTTATTGCCTCTTATGTTCACCACGATAGAAAGGTAGGGGTGCTGGTGGAGATTCACTCCCAGTCTGATTTCGTAGCCAGAAATACGGAGTTGCAGTCATTTGCCAAGGATGTGGCCATGCACATTGCGGCCTTTGATCCTCAGTGGATTTCGCCTGAGGAAATTCCAATCTCAGTTCTAAAGGAAGAGAAAGATATTCTCAGGGATGAAGCGGAAAAAGAAGGCAAGCCCCAGCATATACTGGAGAAGATTGTGGAGGGCCGCTTGAGGAAATTTCATGCTCGAGTATGTCTTCTGGAGCAGCCATTTTTCAGGGATGATAAGAAAAAGGTCATTGATTGTCTTAGGGAGTTGATAGTCAAAGTTGGGGAAAACGTGAAGATTGACCGTTTTGTCAGGTATAAGCTAAGGGAGGATCATGAGAGTACGGAATGAATAAGTCAAAAATCAAATGGGAAAAGGTGGTTCTCAAGATAGGTGGGGAAAGCTTAGCTGGCAAGAGTGGGTACGGGATTTCCTCCACTCAGGTAAACGTGGTAGCGAGGGAAATTAGAAAAGTCAGGGAGCTAGGGGTCCAAATGGGAGTAATGGTGGGAGGGGGCAATATTCTCAGGGGTAAGGTAGCCTCAGAGCAAGGAGTTGACCGAGCTACCGCTGATTATATGGGGATGCTGGCGACCATCATCAACGCTTTGGCTCTACAGGATACGCTGGAGCGAATGGGAGTAGTTACCAGAGTCCAGACGGCTATTGAAATGCAGGAAATTGCTGAGCCTTATATACGAAGAAGGCTTTTGCGTCATTTAGAGAAGGGTAGGGTCATCATCTTTGCCGGTGGAACAGGAAATCCTTATTTTAGTACAGACACGGCAGCAGCCCTCAGGGCTCTAGAGATGGGAGCCCAGGTGATTCTGAAGGCTACCAAGGTGGATGGAGTCTATTCCTCCGATCCTCTAAAGAACAGCGGTGCTAAGAAATTTGACATGATAAAGTATGGAGAATTCTTGAAAAGAAGGCTGGGAGTCATTGATGCTACCGCTGTTTCACTCTGCATGGATAACCACTTACCCATTGTTGTTTTCAATTTGCACAAAAGTGGAAACATCAAGAGAATTGTTTTGGGAGAGAGGGCAGGGACTATAATCGCCGACTAATCGTGCCATCATAACCTCCTCCTCGAGACAATATCGCCTGAGCACCCTGCCGTTTTCCGAAGTTCCTTTTCCTAAAACTAGAAGCAAAGGGAGGAACCGATGGTGAAGGAAATCTATGAAGAAGCCAGCCAGAAGATGGATCATTCCGTTGAGAATCTCAGCAGAAGATACGCCAGATTACGAGGGGATAGAGCCAGGGTGGACTTGGTACAAGATATAAGAGTAGACTGTTACGGGTCGAAGATGAATATCAAGCAACTTGCTAATATTTCCATCCCTGAACCTCGCCTTGTGGTCATAGAACCCTGGGATAAATCCATCCTGGCAGATATTGAGAGGGCTATCTTAACTTCCGAATTAGGCATAAATCCCAGTAATGACGGAAACCTAATCCGATTGGCTATCCCACCTTTAACAGAGGAGAGAAGAGAAGAAATAGCTCGAATGGTGAAACAGTGGGGTGAGGAGGCGAAGGTTGTCGTCAGGAACTGCCGGCGTGAGGCAAGAGAGAAAGTGGAGCAGTTGGAGAAGGAAAACGAGATTTCTGAAGATGAAACGAGGCAGGCACAAAAAGAGATCCAGACTCTTACCGATGACTTCATCACCAGGATAGATGAAATACAGGAAAAGAAGGCAAAGGAAGTACGCCAGGTCTAGTCAGCTGCTATGCTAGCTGAGGCGCGAATGTTCAGCAAAAAGAATAGTTCCCGCTTCGAGATGGACACCCTGGGCTGGAAAGATGTGAGATTAGAACACGGGAAGGACTTTTTGGTGGTCAGGGTACCTTCCTACTGTGATATTTTGAAGATGAGAGGGGCTGCGGCCCTGGCAAATCCCCAACAGGAAATAGAAAATGCTCTATCCAAGCCAATAGAAAGCCGACCCGTAGAGAATATTATTGCCTCTCACAAGAGCCCTTCCGAGACATCGGTTGCCATAGCTGTATCTGATGACACACGGCCTGTTCCCTACAATGGAGAAAGAGAAGACGGAATACTTCTTCCTCTTTTGAGAAGATTGGAGAGGCTAGGAGTAAAGAGCAAGAATATAAAGATTGTAGTGGCCACCGGAACCCACCTGTCTACCTCTCAGGAATGGAAAAAAGAAGCCTTTGGAGAGTTCATAAACACAAGATACAAGATACTGGATCATGACTCTAGCTCGTCTGAGCTGTCCTGCCTTGGCAGTATAGATGGAGTTGAGGTCAAAATAAACCGGGAGTTTTTGAAGGCAGATACTCATATTATCACCGGCTTAGTTGAACCTCACTTTATGGCAGGATTTTCAGGCGGGAGGAAAGCGATTTGTCCTGGGCTTGTCAATTCAGAGACTACACATTTCTTTCATTCTGCTGAGTTTATGGACAATCCTAATGCCACAAACCTGGTCTTGAAGGGTAATCCATGCCATGATTTTGCTTCAAAAGTTGCTCGCAGGGCAAGGGTGGACTTCAGTGTGAATGTGACCTTGAATGGTGAGGGAAAACTGACAGGGGTTTTCGCCGGCCATTTGGATAGAGCTTATTATGAGGCGGTAGCAAAAGCAAAGATACAATCTGCTATTCCCGTGAAGCGTGAATACGACATCGTCTTAACCCAAGGGGGAAGCGTTGCTACAAACCATTATCAGGCTGCAAAGGCAGCCTGCGGGGTGATTCCTGTTATTAAGAGAGGAGGAATAGTTATTCTAGCTGCCCATAACAGCAGCGAGGAACCTGTAGGTAAGGATGACTATATAAAAGTCATGGAGACTCTAGCACAGACAGGCCCGGGGGGATTTACCCGGGTTATTAAGAGCAGCGGATGGCGGTTCATCCCTGATCAATGGCAGGCACAGAAATGGGATCAATTTTTCAGCAAGATCGGAGATTTTGATGGACTGATTTATTGTACTACAAATATACCTCCGGGGGACTTGAAGGAACTGCCCGGCAAAAGTGGCTATGAGCTTGTAGGGGAGAAGAGCGTAAAGATAGATGAAATGTTGCAGAAGGCCATATTTTACGCTATACGGAAGATGGAACGGAGGACAACAGGAAAACCCAGCATAGCCTTGATGAGAGAGGGTCCGTACGCAGTGCCCGCAAAAGGCGATTAGGAGGAGTACGCGATGCCAATTATGAATTCCAAAACAGGAGAGGTTAGGAGGAATTATACAACAGAGGAGCTAGTGGAAAGAGCAAAAGAGATGAGAGCGTATAATATGATTGCTCTGACTGCAGCTGGCTCAGGACACACTGGGGGGACTTTGTCAATTATGGATATTGCTGCAGCTCTGTATCTTAAGAAGATAAGACACGACCCAGAAAATCCCGATTGGGAAGATAGGGATAGAGTCTTTTGGTCCGCCGGTCATAAAGCCCCAGCTCTTTATGTAGCTTTGGGTGAAGCAGGTTATTTTCCAGTAGAGGAGGTTGTAAAACTAAGAAAATTGGGCTCTGGTTTTGAAGGTCATCCTAATAGACTCAAATTACCAGGAGTTGAGCTCTCATCCGGATCCCTTGGCCAGGGGTTAGGTGTAGCTATAGGCTGTGCACTGAGGGCCAAGCTGGAGAAGAAAAATTTCCGGGTCTACTGCATCAACGGAGATGGGGAGCTTGATGAAGGTTCGATTTGGGAAGGCGCAATGTGTGCCGCTCACTACAAATTAGATAACCTTGTGGCTATTGTGGACAGAAATGATCTGCAGATTGACGGTTCTACCGAAGAGGTCATGAAATTGGAACCCCTTGCTGATAAATGGAGGGCTTTTGGATGGAATGTTGTCCAAATAGATGGCCACAATATGGCCGAAATTCTCACCTGTCTTGATGAGGCGGAAAAGACAAAACAAAAGCCCACGGTAATGATTGCCAGAACGACCAAAGGCAAGGGCGTGTCCTTTGCTGAGGATATGGTGGGATACCATGGTATATCCCCAAAAGACGGTCGGTCAGGAGAGGAATCATTGGATAGAGCGCTGGAAGATATAGGAGATTCTAAGTTCACCAAGGAAAAAGTAGACGGGTTACTAGAAATCGCCGAAAACTGCCAGAAAGATATAGACAAGAAGATAGAAGCTTCTATGCCCAAGTTTAGGAAAAACTACTGGTGGAACTCAGGTGACAGCATGAGGGCTGAGATGAATGCCACCAGGAATGGTTTTGGCAAAGCCCTTGAGAAGCTCGGTAGTGATGAAAGGGTGGTCGCCCATGGGGCCGATATTACCAGCTCCATAAGAATGAGCGACTTCTATATGAACCATGCCAAGAGAAAGAATAGATTCTTCAGCATAGGGATAGCTGAGGCTAACATGGCTCTGGTTGCATCTGGCTTAGCCAAGGAAGGCAAGATAGCCTTTATCGGATCTTACGGAGTCTTTGTAACCGGGAGGAATTGGGATCAGTTAAGAACCACGGTATGCTATAATAACTTCAATGTGAAGATTGCTGATGCCCATGCTGGTATCTCGGTAGGGCCAGACGGAGCTACTCACCAGGCACTAGAAGAAATCAGTAATATGTACTACCTACCCAATATGCATATAGCCGTGCCCTGCGATGCAGTTGAAACAGAAAAAGCCACCCAGGTCATTGCTCTTCTTGCAGGACCTGCAATGGTGAGGTATGCAAGAGAGGCGACCCCCGTAGTAACCACGAAAGATACTCCTTATCAGTTTGGAGTAGCCAATGTGGTAAGGTACAGGGGCGAGGAGAAAGACTTTGTCGAGGCATTTGAAACAAAGCTTTCCACTGATTATGAATCAGAAAACGAGGATTTGGGCATAATTGCCTGTGGACTCATGGTTCCAGAGGCAATGAGGGCAGCTTGCATTCTAAGAGAAGAATACCGCCTTGAAACCAGAATACTAGATGTACACACGGTCAAACCAATTGACAAGAGAGCAATGGTGAAGGCAGCAGATGAGTTAGGCGTGATAGTGACAGCGGAGGAACATCAGGTTGGTGGTTTCGGGAATATTGTGGCGGGGGTTATAGGACAGGGCAAAAGATATGGCGTGCCATTATTGATGGATATGGTTGGGGTACAGGATAAGTTCGGTGAGTCGGGGGGACCATGGGAACTGATGAAAGTATTTGGACTAACGGGTGAGCACATAGCAGAGAGAGCCAAGAAACTCTTTGATCGAAAAGCAGAAGGGTAGGTACGAAGGGGAATAGTGCCGAGATACCTCTTGACAAAGCAGCTAAACTGGTTATTTTTTATGAGGGGTTCAGTATGGAGGAAGCACTAAAGCGAGCTAAGGTTCTGGTGGAAGCCCTTCCCTATATTCAGAAATTCTCTGGAAAGACGGTGGTGGCGAAGCTTGGAGGCAAGGCTATGGGAGAGAAGCTGAGTAGGGATGTGGCCCAGGACATCGTTCTTATGAGATATGTGGGCATGAAGCCTGTGGTGATTCACGGCGGAGGAGAAGCTATCTCGTCGCTGATGAAGAGACTGGACATAAAGCCTCGATTTATTGAAGGAAATAGAGTTACTGACCAGGAGACAATGGATGTGGTGGAGATGGTTCTGGTAGGAAAGATCAATAAGCGGATTGTATCCATGCTCAACCAGTGTGGGGGAAGAGCAGTAGGTCTGGAAGGCAGGGACGGTCAGCTTATTGTGGCTAAGAAAAGGCAGGATAAACCATTGGGTCTGGTAGGGGAGGTAGAGGAAGTAAATAGTTCCTATGTCCAGATTTTGCAGAAAGAGGGATTTATTCCTGTTATTGCTCCGGTGGGGGCGGACAGGAAAGGGGTTGCTCTCAACATTAATGCCGATATCATGGCTGCCGAAGTGGCCAGCGCTCTGAAAGCAGAGAAACTCATCTTTCTCACGGATGTAGAAGGCATCCTGGAGGATCCGTCCAGTGGGAAGACACCAATTTCCACCATAACTTTGAAGCAAATTGGAGATATGCTCGCCAAAGGAATGATTGAGAAGGGAATGATGCCCAAGGTTGAGGGCTGCCAAAAGGCTCTGGAAGGAGGGGTAAACAAAGTACACATTATTTCTGGAAAGGTTCCCCACTCCCTTCTCCTGGAGATATTTACTGACGAAGGTATCGGAACTGAGATTATCAGGTGACGGGCTTTGCGAAAGGTAGTTGTATTTTACCAGAAATATGCTATAATCAGATGGCAGATTGAGGAGAGGCCCTAGATAGACGTTTGATTAACGGATGAATTGGGCGGGAGTAGCTCAGGGGTAGAGCATCAGCTTCCCAAGCTGAGGGTCGCGGGTTCGAATCCCGTTTCCCGCTCCAGGGGAACAGGCGATTTCCCGGGAAGATTTTCTTCTCCCTCGAAGAACTTCTATGCGCCTGTAGCTCAACTGGATAGAGCAACGGACTTCGGATCCGTAGGTTGGGGGTTCGACTCCTCTCAGGCGCGCTCCAAATTGCACACAGGTTGGTGCATCAGATGAGATTTTCCTTAGCCAGAAAAGAGAGCTGTTTTCTGGAGCGTTCAGTCTATCTATAGTCAGGTGTTAGAGTGTTCTTCACCTGGGGAGGCAGGGATGATGGGGGGATTTGAAGAGCTGGGGAGCAAGCTAGATAGATTAGCGGAAAAGGTTAAAAAGCTTACCCAGGAAGGGGTGGAAAAGACCAGGGGAGAGGCTGGTGACTGGAGAAAGAAACTGGATAGTCTGAGGGAGAAGATTAGGAAAACCACCCAGGAAGGAATAGAAAAATTCGCCCTTGGAACAAAGGAAATAGGCCAGGTTGCGAAGCTAAGGTCCGAGATCCGACAGAGAAAGAATAAGATGGAGGGTCTTCTCAAAGACCTAGGGGAAAAGACTTACCAGCTTCATCTTGAAAAGAAAATTGGCTATGCAGAGCTCAAGAGGTTAGGAAGCAGTATTACCAAGTTAAGAAAAGAAACAGAGGCAAGAAAAAAACAGATCCAGAGATTAAGAAAGAAGTGAGGAGGGAGAACTGGAGAAGCTGATTCTTTATGCAGACGGTGCTTCACTGGGAAATCCTGGAAAGGCTGGAGTAGGAGTTGTCATCTACGGTGAAGACAGAAGACTTATCAAGCAGGTATCAAGGTTCATTGGTAAGACTACTAACAATGTGGCCGAGTACATGGCTTTGATTTATGCCCTGGAAGAGGCCCTTTATCTTAAGGCAAAACTGGTAGAGTGTTTTCTGGATAGTGAGCTTCTGGTCAGACAGCTTCAGGGAAGCTACAGAGTGAGGAACGAGAATCTAAGGTCTCTTTACTACAAAGTTCAGCATCTGGAAGCGTTCTTTGAAAAGGTGAGCTTTCGTCATATTAAGAGAGTGGAGAACAGGCAGGCTGATCGACTTGCTAAAGAGGCAGCGACAAAGGAAAGAGGGAATGAGGTAGTCGCGGGATACCCAAGGGTATCCTGAGGAAAGTCCGGGCTCCAAGACAAGGATACTGGGTAACTCCCAGGGAGGGTGACCTTACGGATAGTGTCACAGAAACCAAACCGCCCAGCTGCCCCCATGGGGTAGGGGTAAGGGTGCAAAGGTGGGGTAAGAGCCTACCGGTAGAGAAGCAATTCTCTAGCTGGACAAACCCCTGTCCGGAGCAAGGCCAAATAGGAGGGTTTAACCCTCGGGTGGGCCGCTAGAGACTCAGGGTGACCTGAGCCCCAGATAAATGGCTACCGCCGCAGGGAAAGCAATTTCCCTTTGGTTACAGAACCCGGCTTACATTCCCCTCTTTCCTTGTGTTTAATCATCGGCATTTGAAAAATTGTGGTCATTGAAAACAAGAGCTCTTTAGTTAAGTAGAAGCATCTAGAGATACAAGATTTTAGAAGCTCAGGATATTTGAGGATATCAAGAATAGCAAGACAGTAATCTCGAAGGGAAATGCGCCCTGAATGTATCAGCAGGGTAGGTATAGAAGACAAGGTAGTGATGAACTGCATTCAATAAGGAGGAGGAGAAATGAAGAAGTGGTTGAAGATTGTGGGTGGAGCGGTAGCAACCGCTGTGGGAATATGGTTGATAGTTCTATTTGCTCCTAAGGTACTGGTCTTCTTGGAGGGAATTGTAGGAGTTGCTGTGGCCATGGTAGGATTGATTATTCTGGCCATTGGTATTAGTGAAATAAAAGAATAGGCGCTTTTCCTTTAATCGAATCCATAAAGTGCATCAAGGTAAATATGAAGGGAGTGGTTACATATGGCGCACAAAAAGGGACAGGGTCATTCCTCCAACGGGAGGGAAAGTGCGGGTAGACGGTTGGGGATTAAGAACTCTGACGGTCAGTTCGTTAGGGCGGGGAGTATTCTGGTAAGACAGAGGGGCACGAAATTTCACCCTGGATCTAATGTGGGCAGAGGGGCAGATGACACCCTCTACGCCATAAGTTCCGGTTATGTGAAGTTCGAGGGAAACAGACGGGTGAGTGTCTATACCCAGTAGAGGGATGCCCCAAGATTACCGGGGTTTATACGTCTGTGGAAAGAATTAGTGCAGGCAACGCCGAGGGCGGGCTCAGGATACGTGAAGCTGCCTGAATCTCTCCAGAGTATTAAAGATCCCAGAAGCTATAGGAGCTAGGCTGGTTCGTCTTTACAAGGATTCAAGATAATGAAAGCTAAAACGGAGTCAACATCCGGGCTAGAAAAGGTTCCTCCTCAAAATTTAGAAGCAGAGCGGGCTGTGCTGGGGGGTATGCTTTTAGAAAGGGAAACTATTCCTAAGGTTTTGCAGATAATTACTGAGTCTGAGAGTTTCTATTCAGAAGTTCATACTCTCATCTATGAGGGGGTTGTGAGCCTCTTCAACCAGAACAAGCCAGTAGATGTTGTCGCTCTCAAGGAGCAGTTCGGCAAAAAGGGGAAGCTCAAAGAAGTGGGAGGAGCCTCTTATCTGGCCGAATTGGTCAATTCTGTTCCTACCACGGTCAATGTTCCCTATTATGCTCAAATTGTGAAGCAAAAGCATATCCTCAGGGACCTCTTGAAGACGGCGGATTTTATTCGTTCTCTATCCTACGATGATTCCCAGGAGCTGGATGTTGTCCTGGACAAGGCTCAGAGCTCTATATTTGACATCACCCAGCAGAGAGTCCACACTCCCTACCAGCATATAAAGGATGTTTTGACGGGGACGTTTGAACGTATAGAAGCGCTATACGAGAGGAAAGAACACATTACAGGGGTTCCCACAGGTTTTTCACAGCTGGACAGATTGACCTCCGGTTTCCAGCCTTCGGATCTGATAGTTATTGCCGGACGTCCGTCCATAGGGAAGACTTCCTTGGCACTTAATATTGCCCAGTATGCTGGAATTGAGGCCAAGGTGCCCTTGGTTATTTTCAGTTTGGAAAGCGCCAAAGAACAGCTGGTGGAGAGGTTCTTATGTTCTGAGGCGCGGGTTGACTCCCAGAAGCTGCGCACGGGTTTTCTTTCTGAAGATGACTGGTCCAGGCTTACTGATGCAGCGGGAGTGCTAGCTGAAGCTCCCATTTACATTGATGATTCAGCAAACATTGGTGTGCTGGAAATCAGAGCTAAAGCTCGACAGCTCAAGGCGGAGCATGATATCAGAATGGCCGTAGTAGATTATTTGCAATTGATGGAGGGAGACAGAAGGATTGATACCAGACAGCAGCAGATTTCGGAAATATCTCGCTCTTTGAAGGCCTTAGCCAAGGAGCTTAATATATCGGTGGTGGCCATATCGCAGCTATCCAGGGCGGTGGAACAAAGAGAGGATAAACGGCCTCGCCTTTCTGATCTGCGGGAGTCGGGAGCTATTGAGCAAGATGCCGATCTGGTCCTTTCCTTGTACCGGGAGCATTACTATTCTAGATCAGCGGCTGATGAGGGCAAAGCCGAGGTTATTATCAACAAACAGCGTCGTGGTCCTACCGACAAATTGCCCCTGATATTTATCAGCGAATACACTCGTTTTGAGAATCCGGAACCAGGGGAGATATAGAGGAGCAGGCTATTGTCAAGTATCATCGTGGTAGGAGCGCAATGGGGAGATGAAGGGAAAGGCCGGATCATCGATGCTCTGGCCAAGAAAGCAGATGCAGTGGTGAGGTTCCAGGGAGGGAGTAATGCGGGGCATACTGTGGTGGTCAATGGTGAAAAGTTCGTTTTTCATCTTATTCCTTCAGGGGCTCTTCGGCGGGGGAAGAAATGCATCATCGGAAACGGAGTGGTAGTGGATCCCAGAGAGCTCCTGAGTGAAATAGAGTCTCTTAATTTGAGAGGCATCAGAGTGGATAGTCTCTACCTTTCCAGTAATGCCCATGTAATTATGCCCTACCACCAAAAGATAGAGGAAATTGAGGAAGAGCAGAGGGGTAAGAACAGGATAGGCACCACGCGAAAGGGCGTAGGTCCTGCCTATGTAGATAAGGCTGCCCGTCGAGGAATAAGGGCGGTGGATCTTCTAGATAAGGAAATCCTGAATAGTAAGCTCAGGATGAGCCTTCAGTTTTGGAAAAACTCATTCGAATTGGGTTTTTCCGTTGAGGCTATCCTTGAGGAGTACCTGGAATACGGAAGACGACTGGAAAAGTTTATCGTCGACACTTCTCTCATTATCCACGAGCTCGTGAAGGAGGACAAGGTCATTCTTTTTGAAGGGGCTCAAGGGAGTCTCTTGGATGTGGATCACGGCACCTATCCTTTTGTCACTTCTTCCAACGCCACCGCAGGTGGAGCCTGCACGGGAACGGGGGTGGGTCCTACCCAGATAGACCAGGTTCTGGGAGTGGCTAAAGCCTATACCACCCGAGTGGGCGAGGGCCCCTTCCCTACAGAGATACACAATGAGGTGGGCGAGTTAATTCAAAAGAGAGGTCAGGAGTACGGTGCTACCACGGGCAGGGCGCGAAGGTGTGGATGGTTCGACGGCGTTGCTCTGAGATACGCGGTGAGAGTTAATGGCCTGGACGGACTCATCCTTACAAAATTGGATATCTTAGGGGGTCTTTCGAGAATAAAAATCTGCACCGCCTACAGATACAGAGGGAAAGTGATCCAGGATTTTCCTCTTGAAGCATCTCACTGGCAGGAATGTGAGCCTGTGTACGAGGAGATGGAGGGATGGGACGATGATGCTTTTGAGGCGAAAAGAATTGAGGATTTCCCTCGACCTATCCAGAAATACCTGAACAGAATTGAGGAAATAGGGGGGGTGCCGATTCTTTTCCTCTCTGTGAGTGCTGAGAGGGATAATCTCCTGGCCCTGAGGCAGGATTCAGCCGCTCTTTTAGCTTAGAAAGGGGTGGAACTCAAGAAGTATCATCCCCTTGTGAATCCAAAAATAGTGAGAGAATGTTCCGTGGCGAGGAGCACTGTCCGCCGCTGAGATGAACAGGGATTCAGTACAGAGTCCCTGTTATTTGTTTGGCGATACTAAGAGGAGAGGTCCACCCTATTCTGTCAGAAGAGTCTTGTTGGCTTTGAAAATCTCTTGACTAAATCCCTATTTTTGCTATAGTTTCTGAGGAACGAGGAGAAGGAGATGTTCAATAGGTTTACCGAAAGAGCGAGAAAGGTGATCCTCTTGGCAAGGGAGGAGGCCAAGAGATTAGACCACGATTATCTAGGAACAGAACATATTCTGTTGGGATTGATTCGAGAAGGAGAGGGAGTAGGAGCCACAGCTCTGCAACAATTGGGAATAGATCTGGCTCATGTTCGGGAGGAGGTGGAAAAAGCAGTGGGTAGAGGTGGAGGGGGTTTGTTCCTGGGTCAGATTCCCTTCACTCCGAGGGCAAAGAAGGTCTTGGAGCTAGCGGTGGCAGAGGCTAAAAATTTAGGGCACAACTATGTGGGAACAGAACATATTCTATTGGGATTGATCCGGGAAGAGGAAGGTGTGGCTGCGCAGGTTCTTACCAGCCTGGGAGCAGACTTAGAGAAGGTAAGGCAACAAGCAATTAATCTCTTAGGCGGGGGCCCAAAGGTTGTTTCTTCTACTTCCGCCCCTTCCACTAATACTCCTACACTGGACAGATTTGGTCGGGATCTGACTCAATCCGCCAGGAATGGCGAACTTGATCCGGTCATAGGAAGACAGAAAGAGATTGAGAGGGTTATACAGATTCTCTCCCGTCGGACGAAGAACAACCCAGTTCTCATAGGAGAGGCAGGGGTGGGAAAAACTGCTATTGCCGAGGGACTGGCCCAGAGAATTGTGGATGGATCAGCTCCCGAGTCTCTCCTGGATAAAAGGCTGATTACCATTGAGTTGGGAGGAGTAGTTGCCGGAACCAAATACCGGGGAGAGTTCGAAAAGAGGATGGAGAGAATACTGAGTGAGATCAGGAAAGCCAGGAATATTGTCCTTTTCGTGGATGAAATACACACCTTAGTGGGAGCAGGGGCAGCTGAAGGTGCCATAGATGCATCAAATATCCTGAAGCCGGCCCTCTCCAGGGGAGAGCTGCAATGCATAGGTGCAACGACTCTTAATGAGTATAGAAAATACATTGAGCGAGATGAAGCTCTGGAGAGAAGATTTCAGCCAGTAATGGTGAATGAACCTACGGTCAAGGAGACCATAGAAATATTAAAAGGTCTAAGAGATAGGTACGAGGCCTTTCATCGGGTAAGGATAACTGACGAAGCCGTAGTAACTGCAGTGAGGCTATCCTATCGGTACATTCAGGGAAGATTTCTTCCCGATAAGGCCATTGACGTGATGGACGAAGGAGCAGCTAGGGTCAGACTACAAAGCAGCGCTCGTCCTGATGCTCTCAAGAGGATGGAAGAAAAGCTGGAGCAGGTGAGGAAAGAGAAGGAAGCAGCAGTTAAGGGCCAGGAATTTGAGAAAGCAGCGAGCTTTCGGGATAAAGAGAAGAAACTGAAGCAAGCCTTGGTGGAGAAAAGAACAGCATGGCAAGCTGACATGAGCAAGAAAGGGGAAAAGCAGCAGGTAACTGAGAAAGATGTAGCCTACATTGTGTCTAGCTGGACCAATATTCCGCTTCGTGACTTAACGGAGGCAGAATCCAAACGACTCCTTCGAATGGAAGAGGCTTTGCACGAAAGAATAGTGGGACAGGAGGAAGCAATAAAGGCAATCTCCCAGTCTATTCGTCGAGCCCAGGCCGGAGTTAAGAATATTAAACGACCCATAGGAGTTTTTATGTTTCTGGGTCCCACCGGAGTGGGAAAGACAGAGGCCGCCAAGAGCCTGGCAGAGTTTCTCTTTGGCGACGAAGACGCCATGATAGGGTTGGATATGTCTGAATATATGGAGAAATTTACCGTATCTCGCCTTACGGGAGCTCCTCCAGGATATGTGGGATATGAAGAAGGTGGAGAGTTGACGGAGAAGGTAAGAAGGCGGCCGTACTGCGTCATCCTTCTGGATGAGATTGAAAAGGCTCATCCTGATGTTTTTAACATTCTTCTGCAAATCATGGAAAATGGAAGACTGGCCGATAACCTTGGTCATACGGTTGATTTTAGAAATACAGTCTTGATTATGACTTCTAACTTGGGAGCTGAGCAGATTACCAGCGGAGCCAGCATGGGATTTCAAAGTGGAGAAGGAGGGGCCCTATCTTATGAAGAGATGAAGAATCGTGTCCTCTCAGAGCTCAAGCACCAATTTCGCCCTGAATTCTTGAACAGGCTCGATGAAGTGATAGTTTTTCATGCTTTGAGTAGGGAGAACTTAAAAAACATCGTAGCGCTTATGTTAGATGAAGTGAAAAAGCTAATAGAGGAGAAGGAAATAGAGCTTGAGACAACTGAAGAGGTGAAGGATTTGATTGCCCAGGAGGGATATGATCCGGACTTCGGCGCCAGGCCCCTAAGACGTGCCATTCAGAGATTAATCGAAAATGCTCTTTCCGAGGAACTCCTGGAGGGTAAGTTTAAAGCAGGAGATAAGGTAGTAGCATCTATAAAGGATGGAAAAATAGTCTTTTCCCAGAAAAAGAGAAGCCGGAATAGGAGCTCCTGATCTATCTTGGGATGTGGATGAATAGATGAAATCCAGCAGTAAAAGAGACCCCCTCCTCCCAAAAAAGGAGGGGATTTTCATTAGGGCAGCCATAAGCTCAAGTTTAGCCTTATTGTTTCTTTTTATTCTGTTTGTAGAAGTAGCTCTTTCTTCCCCCCTTATTAGCCAAATTGAAATTCAGGGAAATAAGCATATTAAGAGTCGTGAAATCGAGAATGCCATCCAGAGTAAGATAGGAGAGCCTCTCTCGGAGAAGATGATCAGGGACGACATGCAGGCTATCTATGATATGGGTTATTTCTACTCGGTCCAGGTACTAAAAGAGGAAGGGGAGGGAGGACTCACGCTTATCTTTGGTATTGGAGAAAATCCCCGCATTACGCAAATTGAACTCGAGGGACCTGAAAAAGAAGAGGAAGATAGAGTGAAAAAACTGCTCACTCTTAGAAAAGGACAGGTCCTTAATTCGGAGAGGGTTAAGAAAACGCGAAACAAGGTCCTGCATTATTATCAGAGAAGAGGCTTCTTCTCCAGCAAAGTTCAGATCTCTCAAACGAGTTTAAAGGAAGGTGAATGCAGGATTCTCATAGCCATCGAGAAGGGAGAAAGGGTGAAGATAGCTGAGGTGATGATCAGCGGTAATTCTCACCTTTCTACCGAAAAAATCCTTCCCATCTTGAAGGTAAAGCGCGGGCAGTATTTTGATGAAACGAAGTTGAACGAAGGTACTAAGAGAGTTATTGATAGGTATCAAAGGCATGGATATTATTTTGCAGCCTTTGAAGAACCGCGATTTGAGTTCTTTGAAAGACGGGGAAAGCGGGTTAAGATTATCCTGGAAATACAAGAGGGAAAGAGAATCTTCGTTTCCGAGGTGAATGTTAAAGGGAGTGAATATCTCAGCTCATCCGAGGTTCTCGCCACACTAAGACCACGAAAAGGAGAAATTTTCATTCCGGAGTTTCTTGAGGAAGGTATTAAGCGAGTTGAGGCCAAATATGGGAAGGCGGGGTACCTTTACCTTCAGATAGACCGAGACCTAGAGTTCTATAAGGAAGAAGGCCAGGTGGCTATCTCTCTTATCATTCAAGAGGGACCTCAGGTAAGAGTAGGAAAGGTGAGTATTGAGGGAAACGAAAGGTCTAAAGAACGAGTGTTCACGCACAGCCTCCTTGTCAAAGAGGGAGAAGTTTTTGACGTCGAAAAAGTGAGGGAAAGCTGGCGCAGAATTTACAATCTGGGCTTCTTTGAGAAAGTAAGCATTCAGCCTGTCTCTACCTCCTCGAGGAAGATCATGGATCTTCTGGTGGAGGTGGAGGAGGGTGAGCGAACAGGTAGCTTTCTTATCGGCGCCGGATATAGCCAGAATTCCGGATGGGAAGGTAAGGTCCAAATTAACAAGGATAATCTCTGGGGTGAGGGCAAAAAGATATCTCTGGAGTGGGAATTCGCCAAGAATAGAAATGATTATGACATGAGTTTCCTGGATAGGTGGTGGAAAGATAAGGATCTCAGCCTGCGTCTCTCTCTTTACGATAAGGAACTTAAATATTCTGGCACAGAGAATTACAAAAAAGGAAGAACCGGAGGGAACGTAGAGTGGGGTTGGCCTTTTCAGAAGTACTCTCGATGTTTCATTGGTTTGCGCAGCGAGCAAATTGAGATAAGCCAGGTAGATGAGGAACCTCTGCCAGAGGACCTTGAAGAGGGGAAGAAGATGCGACGCAGCCTGGAGTTAACTTTTGAACGAGACACCAGGGTAAGGGACGAAGCTTTCAACGCCTACGAAGGGTCTTACTCGCATCTTTTCATGGAGACAAATGGAGGTGCCCTGCTCAAGGGGGATCTTAATTTCACCAAGTACAGGGCTGAGCTGAGAGAGTATTTGCGGAGGGGTGATTTCTGGATGTCTCCTATTCTTGCACTTCGGCTGAGGGGCAAACTAGGAGAGAGGCTTCCCTCCTATGAGAAATTCTGGGTGGGAGGCCAACAGACCCTTCGGGGATATGGTCTATACGAGTTTAGCGGAGATAAGGTGCTTCTTGGGACGGTGGAACTCAGGTTTCCTTTAAGCAAAAATATGAGCGGCGTTATCTTTGTAGATGGTGCCGAAATTTGGGATGAAGACCTCGAGAGCCCGGAGGTTAGGACAGGTTGGGGATTTGGAGCGAGAATCATGACGCCCATTGGTCCCCTACAGCTAGACTGGGGCGTAGGGGAAACTGGAGAGGGAGAGTTCTACTTTGGAATAGGCCAGGCATTTTAGATATGAGAAAGCTTACCCTTCTTGACCTGGGGCAAAGGGATTACAGCGAGGTCTGGCACATTCAAGAAGACCTTGTCAAGGAAGTAATATCTGGGGCTTCGCAGGATACCTTGATTTTAGTAGAACATACTCCGGTTGTTACCCTGGGAAGACAGGGGAGCGAGGAAGATGTCCTGGTTTCATTTGAGGATCTTTCACGGAGAGGTATTCAGTTCTTCAAGGTAGATAGAGGAGGAAGAGCCACTTTCCATGGTCCTGGGCAACTAGTCGCCTATCCCATACTTAGTTTATTGGGTCAAGATCGGGATATTCACAGCTATCTGAGAAACCTGGAGGCAGTGATTATTGGACTTCTGGCAGATTTAGATCTCAGGGGTGAGGGAAAAGAAGATCAGGCTGGAGTGTGGATAGATGAGCAGAAAGTCGCCAGTATCGGGGTGGGGGTGAAAAAGTGGGTCACCTACCACGGATTAGCTTTGAATGTAGATATTGACCTCGATTATTTTTCTCTTATTGATCCCTGCGGAGTTGGCCAGGCAAAGATTACCTCCCTGGCCAAGGTTCTTTCATCTCAGGTAAAAATGGACCAGATCAAGAAATCCTTTGTTAGCTCTTTCTCGGAAGTATTCAAAAGGATGCCTATCCCGGAATCTTATTCCAGCTTTCCTTCAGAGCGATGTCAGGAAATGGCGAGCTTTCGGTGAGGCTCTTACGAATATGTTAATGAGAATTACAGGAGGTGAGCTTAAGGGACGGAAGATAAAAACTCCTTCGGCCAGCTCCAGTCGTCCTCTTCTTTCTCGGGTGAGAAAATCCCTCTTTGACGTCTTAGGAGAGAGGATAGAAGGAAGCTCTTTTCTCGATCTCTACGCCGGATCAGGAGCGGTAGGGATTGAAGCTCTTAGCCGGGGGGCCAGGGAAGCTGTCTTGGTCGAAAAGGATCCCCGTTGTGTTTCGTTGATAAAGGAGAATCTCACGAGTGTTGGTCTTGTTTCCAGGTTCAGAATCTACCCAAAGAACGTGTTGATAGTTCTTGGAAAGCTCCTGGAGAAAGAGACCTTTGACATTATCTTTATAGCTCCTCCCTACTACAAGGGAATGCAAAATCAGACTTTGGACATAATTGAAAAAAAGGAAATTTATGGGTATACGGTCATTGTTCAGCACTCCCCCAAGGAGAAGGTCAACTTCACCCGCAAAAACCTGGACCTGAGGAAGCAGAGAGAATATGGAGACACCATCCTAACCTTTCTTGAAGCATAGGAAGTTATGTGTATGCCCAAGGACATCCCCCGAAGGATTCTACTTTCCTTCTCTCGCACTGTCTTCTCAACCAGAAGGTGAGAGCTGAGAGAGCCTATACCTCTGGGGTTACCCAAAGATTGCTAGGCATCCTTTCGCATTATCCGGTTTGGCTGGAGCAACTTCCCTGTCCGGAATTTTCCTTCGTAGGAGAGAGGGGAAGAAAGCCGAAGGATGAATGGGAAAACTTGAGGGGCTTTAGAGAGCACTGCTCTGATTTGGCAAATGAAATAGAGGAAAGAATAAGAGAATTGGCAGAGAGGAACGCCCCCTTTTTATTGCTGAGTATTGCTCGCTCTCCCAGTTGTTCCTCTGGTCAGGTTTACCGGGGCAAGAGACTCGTTGGGGGCAAGGGAATACTGGTGGAAGAGCTGGAAAAGCGAGTTAAACTAAATTTTCTGGAGTTCGACTTTAGAAGGGTTTCTTGGTCACTTCAAAGAATTGAGAAATGTCTGAAGGTTTTGGGAGAATTATGAGTCTAGAAGATAAATTAGACCATCTTCCTGATAAACCCGGAGTGTACATTTTCAATGATAGACATGGACGGGTTCTTTACGTGGGAAAGGCTCTGTCTCTCAAGAAACGGGTGCGTTCGTACTTTGGGGAGGGATGCATATCTGCCCGTGTCGAATCACTCCTTTCTCAGCTTCAGGATCTGGAGTGGATTGTTACCGATTCTGAAACAGAAGCGTACCTCCTGGAGTATAATCTGATAAAGCGACATCGTCCCGCGTATAACATCCGCCTCAGAGACGATAAGTCCTATCCTTACATCAAACTCACTACTAATGAGGATTTTCCGAAGGCTTTCCTCACTCGAAACCCCAGGGTCGACGGGGCTCAGTATTTTGGTCCCTACACCAATGTGAAAGCGGCCAGAAGAGCTCTTGCATTAATTCATCGGTTCTTCCCCCTGCGTCGATGCAAGGGAAAACTAAGACTCAAAATCAGGCCCTGTCTTAATTACCATATTAAGGAGTGCACAGCTCCCTGTGTGGATAAGATTGACCGCACGGACTACCTATCCTTGGTCAGGGGGGTCTCTCTTTTTCTTCAGGGGCACCACAGGGAACTTCTCTCTCAGCTCAAGCAGGATATGGCTGGAGCTTGCCGGAAGGAAGAGTTCGAGAGAGCAGCAAAACTGAGAGATTGCATAGCGGCAATTGGGAGAATTGGCCAAACCCAGAAAGTTTCTTCTTTTCCGGGACAGGACAAAGACTTGATAGGGATCGTATCTGAAAGAGGCGAGGGCTGTGGCATGGTTTTTCTCATTCGGGAAGGAAAGCTCATTGACAAGAAGCACTTCCTACTAAAGGTGGCTCCAAGGAGCATAGAAAAGGATATACTCACCTCGTTCCTCAAACAGTACTATGCTGAAGTCTCCTTTGTTCCGCCAGAAGTGCTTTTGCAGGGAGAGACACATGAGCGGATGGCCATAACAAGATGGCTCTCCGTGAGAAGGGGGGGTAGGGTGAATCTGGTGATCCCCAAAAGAGGAAAGAAGTTTAGATTGATGAAGCTACTGGAAAAGAATGCCTATATGCTACTAAAGCAGGAGAGGCATGGGGAGACAGGAAAAGCTCTGCTTCAGCTTAGATCTTATATGAACCTTAAGAGAAAGCCTTCAAGAATAGAAGGTTTTGATGTCTCCAATATTCACGGTAGATACCCCACCGGGTCGGTGGTAGTTTTTGAAGAAGGAAAACCCGCAAAATCCGAGTATCGAAGATTTGGAGTCAAGAGGGTGAAAGGAATCGACGATTTCGCCATGCTTTCAGAAGTGATAGACCGCCGCTATCGCCGTCTGGTGAAGGAAAAGGGAACTCTTCCCCACCTAATTCTGGTGGATGGAGGAAAGGGGCAGGTCTCCTCGTGCCTGAGGGTGCTAGGCGATCTTAATTTGGATGATCTTCCTGTGGCAGGGTTGGCCAAAGAACTGGAAGAGGTGTATGTTCCTGGCAAAAGCTCACCCCTAAATATACCACCAAACTCGGCTGCTCTGAAGCTCCTGCAGGAAATTCGAGACGAGGCGCACCGCTTTGCCCACACCTATCATATTAAATCCAGAGGAAAAAGACTAAGGGCGTCATCTCTAGATGAGATTCCAGGCGTGGGTAGAAAGACCAAAGAGGTTCTTCTCACCCGTCATAAATCCGTGGATCAAATAAGAAGCAAGAGTTGGACAAAGTTAGCGGAGATTCCTGGAATTGGAGAAAAACGGGCGAGAAAGATTCTGAATTATCTTTCAGGCAACTTAGATGCTTACGCCCCTTGATCGAGCCATGAAGAATCTTTTGATCATTAAGCCAGACCTATTTTGGTTAGGAGTGGTTGTGTCCGAAAGGAAAGTGGTGAGGCTCTGTTTTTCTTATTCCGAGAAGGGCATCCGGGAAGGTTTAGGGATCAAATCGAGTCAAAGGCGTTCCGTCTCTTCCCTTCTTCAGTCATTGAAAGACGACATGACCGATTATTGGAAAGGGGTGAGGGTGGACTTTTCCGGATATCCCCTGGATTTAGCCGGTTACCCTCCTTTTTACAAAAAGGTATGGACCCAGACTCGTCTTATTCCTTATGGAGAGGTGCGCTCCTACAAGTGGGTAGCTGAGGCGATTGGCACTAGGGGATTTCGGGCAGTGGGAAAAGCTTTAGGGAATAATCCTTTTCCCATCATTGTGCCGTGCCACAGAGTCATCAAAGAAGATGGGGGGCTGGGAGGATTTTCTTCGGGCCTGGCGATAAAGAGAAGACTTTTGAAAATCGAAGGATTCCTGAAGGACTGATGGCAGGCTTTTGCTATTGCCTAACTCATCGAAGCTATTATAATGGTACAAAGCGTCGGAATCTTTGAGATTCTGACCTCTTAGTTATCTTGCTGCAAAGGATAGGCTATGATTGGTAGGATTCTAGGCAAAGTTATTGGCACCAAACAGAAAAGGAGTATCAAGAAGCTTCTCCCTCTAGTTGGTGCCACAAATGCGTGGGAGAGAAAGACAAGCAAACTCTCGGACAAGGCGCTGCAAGGAAAAACAGACGAATTTAGAGGGAAAATAAAACCCCTGGTTGGCCGGATCGACAGCCTGAGGAGGGAAATATCCGAGCTTTCTGATATCGAGCAAGAGGGGGCCAGGGTCTCCCTTCAAGAAAAAAGAAAACAACTCGATGACCTTATTTATGATCTTCTTCCTGAGGCCTTTTCGGTGGTGCGGGAAGCGGCAAAAAGGACTATAGGCCTTCGTCCCTATGATGAGCAGCTTATGGGAGGAATAATTCTCCACCAGGGAGGTATAGCAGAGATGGCTAATGGTGAGGGTAAGACCCTGGTGGCTACGCTTCCTGTTTATCTCAATGCCCTGGAGGGGAAGGGAGTTCATGTGGTCACAGTCAATGATTATCTGGCCAAAAGAGATAGAGATTGGATGGGGCCAGTTTATGAGTTTCTGGGGCTTACGACAGGGGTTATTCAGAACAAAATGGACAGCATAAACAGGAAAAAAGCCTATGAGTGCGATATTACCTATGGCACCAATAATGAGTTTGGGTTTGATTATCTCAGGGATAATATGGCCTCGAGGGTGGAGGATCAGGTACAAAGGGGTCATCACTATGTTATTGTGGATGAGGTAGATTCTATCCTGATTGATGAGGCGAGGACTCCTCTTATCATATCCGGGCCGGCGGAAGAGTCGACAGACAAATACCATAGAATTGATAGACTTGTTCCGCGCTTAAAGGGACGTGAAGTGCTGAAAGATGAGAAAGAGGAAGGAGAAAGCACAGATTACGTGTGGAACCCGAAAGATCAGACCGTAGCTCTAACTGAGAAGGGAGTTAAGCGGGCGCAGGAGCTGCTAAGAGAGAGTGGTCTTCTCGCGAAAGACAAGAATCTCTTCGGGCAAGACAAGGATCTCCCCGAGGATAGCATGGATGTGGACACCCATAATCTGGTCAGCCATATTAATCAGGCTACCCGTGCTCACAGACTATTTGAAAAGGACAGGGATTATCTGGTCAAAGATGGAGAGATTGTCATTATTGATGAGTTTACGGGAAGGCTTATGCCGGGAAGACGCTGGAGCGATGGACTTCATCAGGCGGTGGAAGCCAAGGAGGGGGTAATGATCCGCAATGAAAACCAAACCCTGGCTACCATTACACTCCAGAACTACTTCAGGATGTATGACAAATTAGCAGGAATGACAGGGACAGCGGCTACTGAGGCTGATGAATTCTTGAAAATATATAATCTGGAAGTGGTAGGCATCCCCACTCATGAACCCACCATTCGGGAAAATGTTCCTGACCGAATCTATCAGACAGAGAAGGCCAAATTTGAGGCGGTGATCAAAGAAGTAGAAAAACTTCACCAGGAAGGAACGCCTGTTTTGGTAGGGACGAGATCAGTGGAAAAATCAGAAGCACTGAGCCGCTCTCTAAAAGAAAAAGGTGTACCTCACACCGTTCTCAATGCAAAGTATCATGAGAAGGAAGCCCAGATAGTGGCTCAGGCTGGCGAGAAGCGAGCGGTGACTATTGCCACCAACATGGCGGGAAGAGGGACCGACATTAAGTTAGGAGAAGGAGTAGAGGATCTAGGAGGCCTTTTTGTCATCGGAACCGAACGCCATGAATCTCGTAGAATTGATAATCAGCTACGGGGAAGATCAGGCCGACAGGGGGCCCCGGGGACTTCCCAGCTGCACGTTTCTCTCGAGGATGAGCTGATGCGTCTTTTTGGCTCTGAAAGAATCGCCAGAATCATGCAGAGGCTGAAGATCCCTGAAGATCAACCCATTGAGCACCCCTGGGTTACCAGGGCCCTGGAAAGGGCACAGGAACAAGTGGAGAGAAGGAACTTCGATATAAGAAAACACCTCTTGGAATATGACGATGTGATGAATAAGCAAAGAGAGGTGATCTACAAGGAAAGGGACAAGGTTTTGCGGGGGGAGAATCTTAAAGAGGATGTCCTGGGGATGATGGAGGATGTGATAGATGCACTGCTCAGTGAGTACGCTGATGAGAAAATCCGGCCCGAAGACTGGGACAGAAGGAATCTTTTGGCAAAGGTGAAGTACCACTTTTCCACCGAAATCCCTTATTCTTCCTTAAGGGAGGTTTATGATCGAAAAGAGCTGCAGCAAATTATCTTGGAAGCAGCAAAAAAGAGTTATGAGGAAAAAGACAAAAGACTGGGAAATGAGCTCATGCGGGGACTGGAGAGAATGGCCTTCTTGCATACCATGGACTCGGGCTGGAAAGACCACCTCTACACTATGGACATTTTGAAAGAAGGGATAGGTCTCAGGGGATATGGACAACGCGACCCCCTCATCGAATACAAAAGAGAAGCCTACTCGATGTTTGAGGATTTGATTCAGCGGATCAGGCAAGGGGTGGTAGAATTCATCTTCAAGGTAGAGGTTTCTCGAGAGCCTGTCTTTCAGAGAGTATTAGTGGGTAGCCCCGAGACTCCTGAGCCCGTTCTCATAGCAAGTGATCGCGAGGCCGGAGAAGTTCATTCTCCTCAGCCAAGGAGCCCTTATCAAAGAAGGGCCAAAAAAGTGGGACGAAATGAGCCGTGTCCCTGTGGGAGCGGAAAGAAATACAAGTACTGCCACGGAGGATAAGAACAAGTGAAGATAATGGATAGCGAGAGGAATTTCCCAAGAAGGGGGAGGGATTGAAGAGAAGCGGAGCCCAAATCGTAGTGGAAGCTTTGATGAAGCAAGGAGTGGAGGTTATTTTCGGGTTTCCTGGGGGATCAGTAATTCCCCTGTACGACGTTCTTTACGAGACCAGCCAGATAAAGCACATCCTTACTCGTCATGAGCAAGCTGCTGCTCATGCAGCCGACGGGTATGCTCGAGCCACAGGAAAAGTGGGGGTATGCGTTGCTACCTCTGGTCCTGGGGCTACCAATCTGGTTACGGGAATCGCCACCGCCTTTATGGACTCTATCCCTGTGGTGGCCCTTACCGGTCAGGTTCCTACAGGTATGATCGGTAACGATGCTTTCCAGGAAGCTAACATTACGGGGATTACCTATTCTATAGTTAAGCATAACTACCTGGTGAAAGACACCCGTGATCTTGCCCGCATTCTCAAAGAAGCCTTTTACCTGGCCGGCACGGGTAGAAAAGGCCCGGTGCTGGTAGACCTTCCCAAAGATGTACTCACCAGTAAGACGGAAGCTTCCTATCCTAAACAGGTCAAGATAAGAAGCTATAGTCCCAATTACAAAGGTAACCCGAAGCAGATTGAAAGAGCGGCTAAGGTCATCAATGAAGCTCAGCGACCTGTCATCTATGCGGGTGGAGGAGTAGTTAGCTCCGGTGCCTCAAAAGAGCTTATCCAGTTTGCTCATCATACCAACATTCCAGTTACCACTACCTTAATGGGACTGGGAGCCTTTCCCCAGGACGATCCTCTATCTCTGGATATGCTCGGAATGCACGGGACAAGATATGCCAACTACGCTGTTCAAGAGGCAGATCTACTTATTGCTGTGGGAGCGAGGTTTGATGACCGCATCACTGGCAAACTCTCAGAATTTGCCCCTCACGCCAAGATCATCCATCTGGATATTGATCCTACCGCTATCAGCAAGAATGTCAGGGTGGATATTCCTATTGTTGCTGATGCCAAAGATGTACTCTCTCAGCTGACCTTAAGCGTCAAAAAGGGCACAAGACGCCGAGAATGGCACAGAGAAATCCAGGACTGGAAAGAAAAACATCCCCTGAAGTATGATATGAAAGGAGGCCTCAAGCCTCAGTTCATAGTGGAGAAAATATACGAGGCTACCAAGGGAGACGCTATCATTGCCACTGAAGTGGGTCAGAACCAGATGTGGGCTGCTCAATACTACAGGTTTACCAAACCTCGCACTTTCATATCTTCCGGTGGACTGGGAACAATGGGGTATGGATTTCCTGCTTCCATTGGAGCCCAGATTGGCTGTCCGGATAGAGTTGTCTTTGACATAGCCGGGGACGGCAGCTTTCAGATGAATATTCAGGAATTGGCTACCGTGGTGAATTACAATGTTCCCGTTAAGGTGGCCATTTTGAACAATGGCTATTTAGGGATGGTAAGGCAATGGCAGCAACTCTTCTATAATTCCCGGTACTCTCAAGTAGACCTTGAAGGGACACCCGATTTTGTTAAACTAGCCGAGGCTTACGGAGCTAAAGGGATCAGGGTAGATAAGGCTGATGAGGTGGCGCCGGCTCTAGATAAAGCCTTAAGTATAGATGGTCCAGTCATCATGGACTTCAGAATCTGTCGTGAGGAAAATGTCTATCCTATGGTACCGGCAGGAGCAAACCTTAGCCACATCATAGAGGGACTGGCCTAAACAAAAAAAGTACTACCTACCTCCAGCCACTGTTTCAAATATAAGAGAACAACAGCATTCCTCAAACCTAACCTTAAGTCCCCTTTTTCTGCCGTAGGAAGCAATGCCATCCGTGGGATAGGCAATCCCGTTGAAACCTGCCTCCAGAGCGATGAAGTCTGTTACCTTCTTGTGTTTTCCTCCCGGTCGAGCGCAACCGAGAACAAGGGGAGTTCTGGGAAACATCATTCTGGCTTTAAGAAATATGCTTCGCAGCCTGAGAGGATGAGGAGGTTTTACGAGGGCCATGGGGGTGGATGAAAGGGGATTAAGTACTACCAGGACCAGAGAAGCAACAGGGTAAGAGGAAATTATCTCCAAGGCTTTTTCTTCTCCCACTATCTTTCCAAAGTGAAGGCCAATTACTACATGGGGGGATGTTTTGACCCCGTACTGATGAAGATAATCCAGGCTTCTTTCAAAATCATCAACGCTGGCCCTCAGATGGTATACCTCTCTTATAGTCTCATCGGAACCGATGATATCAATCATAGCAGCGTCAACTTCGGCCTCTGCCAGGGCTCGGGCTAAATCCTTGCTCACCAATCCTGTGTGAACAGCTATCTTTATTTCTAGATCCCTTTTTAAAGCTCCCGCAGCGGAAAGAAAAGGAATAAGGGGAACCTCTCCATTCGAAGTGGAACCGCCGGAGAGAAGAATTCCCTGACAACCTAGCTTTCTTAAGTAGGCCCCCAGCTGGTAAAGCTCATCAGGGGAGGAAACTTGATACATGTCCTTGAGCAGGGTTTTCCGACAATGTAGGCAGTTTAACTGGCAACGGGTGCCCGTGACTGATACGGGGACAAAGAGAGGCCGGGAGGAGTTCTGGTATTCAGTTGTTCTATACCCTTTTAGAGTAGGAACATAAAAGACCATACCCTGGCCAAAATTCTCTCTGGCTAGAACCCAGGCATCCTTAAGGGTTATCCTAGGCATATCTGCTCTCTCACTCTCTCGATGTCTTCCCGGCGGGGCGAAAATGGGTAGTTCCTTATTTCAGGACCGGGTCGAGAGTTCGCATAGGGTCTGTTACAACCCGGGCAGCCACTTGTTTTAAAAGGACGACCCGCTTGGATCACTTTATCCAGCACCTCTCTATCTATCCCGAAATTCAGGATGTTCCCTTCCTCGCTGAAGGAGATATCATCCACAGCGAGGAGGTCTTTCTCCGTAAGGTACTGAGCAAGCTGAATCCTTCGATACTGACCCAGGGGAGGTGGGGAAAGATGAGAGAGGGAAGAGTTGGTCTCAGGATAAAAGGAAAAAAGATGGATCCCTGCCCCCATGCTATGAGCTCTTTGAATGCACATCACCATTTCCTTTTCAGCTTCCCCGAGTCCAACGATTAGATGGACTCCTACCTTCTTCTTTCCGAATACCCGAAAAGCCGCTCTTACGGCTTCCCAGTAAGTCTCCCATCGATGAGGCCCCTTAACTCCCTCACCTCGCATTTGACGGAAGATATCCTCCGTAGTAGTATCAATAGCTATTCCCAGTCTATCTACCCCGTATTTCTTCATTTCAGCTAAATCCGGGAGGGTAAGAATAGTAGGGGCGATGAGGAGAGAGAGTGGGAGATCAAGCTTTGCTTCAAGAATCCTTTGTGAAACTAACTTTGTATCTGAAATGGCTCGTGGATTGGTTATCATAGAGATACATATTCTTTTTAAACCATGCTCCTCCCTACGCAGACGGTAGAGGATCTCATCAAGAGGGTAGGTGGGCCAATCTACCCTAATGAAGCTCTTTGCCTCATAAGTTCCCTCGCGCTCCACGGATAAGCCACAATAGGCGCAGTTTCCGCGACATCCTTCAGTGTAAGTCAAAAGAAGATTGAGGCAGTGAAGCCGGGCGTTTCGGTAAAAGCGCCCCCGGCGAAAGCCCAGCGTTATCGCTCCGGCAAGACTTATCCGAAGATATTCAGGACTTTCCTTCGAATGCATATCTAGCCCGATTTAACTCCTTCCATAATAATGTCTGTCAAAGTAGCCGCATCTACCCTGTAAATAGTCTTCCCGTTCTTCATTACTTTCTCTAGTACTCTCTTTACATTGCTTCTACGGGCCCGAGTCCATCTGAGCGCTGACTCCACACGAGCTACCTCCTCTGCTGTGGAAAAGAAATCACCGCTGATGAGAAGATTTTCAATGATCCCCCGGGCGAGAGTAAGATGAACTTGGAGTAGTCCCCCCTCAGTTTTTCGTTCCACACAGACGTTGTGAACATCTGGCGATCGAACCACAAATAGCCAGTTTGAAGATTCGTAGCGTCTCTTTCTCAAATCGTTTATCTTTTTCTTCTCAAAACTGCTAAATTGCCCCCTTTTCCATCCGATTCCAAACTCTTGCGCAAAAGTCTCCCCGATGACCTGGGTAACTTCCGGAAGCGAGGTCTTGATTCCTTCCTGCCGGATGGTAGTGAGCCGCCGGGAAAAACAACTAAGGCCCTGGTTAAGATCCTTGTAGGGAGATATCTTCAGAACTGTCAGCATTAGGGGAAGATCAAAATCTATGAGAAGACTCATATGGAAGAAGAAAATCTGCTTGTCCTGAAGGCAAGCAGCCATTCCCGCTATTTTTCTTCCCTGCACTTTGAGATCATTTTTGTCCTGGAAATTAGCTTCGATAGGGATTTTACGAAGACTTTGACAGATTATCTCTCCCAGAAATTCAAAGGACTCCCTCATGCTGCTTTTCATCTTGGGATGAGACAGGGGTATGGCAAAACCAAGAGCAAGCTGAGCCGAACCCATAAGTACAGTCCCTCCGCCGGTATGGCGGCGGTTGCAATCAATCCCGAGTTTGCGACACTCAGGCAGGTTCACCGCTGCTTCCATATTTTGGTAACGGCCCACAATTACGCTGGGCAGAAAAGTATAGACGTGCAGGATAGGAGCCGATTGCTCCTCAGAAAGAAAGCTAGCCAGCAGCTCATCAGCAGCCAGGGCGTAGGAGGCTTGTACATTTCTTTCTGTGATGAGGCGCCACTGCTTTGTTTCTTCTGCCATTTAGATTCTTTTATCCCAACCCTGTCAGTTCATACCACCCATTCTTTCCAAAAGCTTGAGGCCCTGGAGCAGTGTCCGTGGAAGGTGGAAGGGCCCTTTCCACAGCGAGCCCTTCAGCGAAAGTGATACTGAGCCGTCTCGATGCAGGTATCCAAACCATTCCCCATGCTCGGGGTCCGGGAAATGGGAAAAGGACCATTGGTACACCTTCTCATACCAGTCAAGATACTTTGCCTCACCGCTTAGGTGGTGGGCCAAAAGGAGTGCGTAGAGGGCTTCTGTATGCGGCCACCAAAGCTTCATATCCCATTCAAGTTGCTCGGGAGGCCTGCCCTCAATATCAACATAAGACAAGATACCGCCGTATTCCCTGTCCCATCCCCAATCAAGCGACCAGTTCAGGATGTCTAAGGCGGTCTTAATAAGAGAGGAGTCGCCTCGCTCATGCCCCTCCTGCATTATGAACCACGCTGTCTCAATCGCATGACCTGGATTGAGGCACCTTCCTTCCGGTGAGTCAAGCTCTCTACCGGTGGCATCAACAGTTTCAAGTAGAGCATGCTTTTCGCGTTTCAAAAAGTGATTCATGATTTGATCGAGCGCATCATCGACTACTTCTTTATACAGTGGGTCAGAGTCTACTTGCTGGAGCTCTGTGGTTGTGTTCAAGAGAACCATCGGCATACCGTGCGACTTGGCTGCACGCGTTTGGGGCAAGACTTCTGAGGGGAGGCTGCCGGGTTTTCGGTAGAGATCGATCACCAGTCGGTAGAGGTCTTTAGCTTGCTCAAGCGCTTTCTTATCCCCGGTAGCTTTCGCGTATTCGGCGCAGGCAATTACGCCGAAGGTCTCGGTGTAAAGGTAGGGGTGCTTCCGAAGTGGGCGCCCATCCCTGGTAACGGCGTAGAACATACGTCCATCCGTATCAAAACCATACTTCATGATGAAGTCAAAGCCGTGCCTTGCGGCATCGAGCCATTCTTTCCTCGACTCAAGCGTGTTGTAGAGTTTGGAAAAAAGCCAGGTCTCCCGGCACTGAACCCACATACCTTTGTCGGTGTTGAAAACGGATCCGTCTCGGTCCAGGCAGTGCAGGTAACCACCGCATTCCTGATCCAGCGAATGTCTTAGCCAGAATGGAACGACATCATCTAGCAACGAATGCCGATAAACCTCGTACAGCTCCTCACTTCTCTTTTGCTCGATCTTTATCTCCTTTTGCGGATATAGGCTGTCCTGGCCAACTCTTTATGCCCGTCCAATCTAGATCCTTTGAAAAACGAACTCTTACCCCATGGTCTACCCGAAAAATCCCTTCCTATGGGGGGGGCTTCGCTGCTGTTCCCTATTGGTACTTTTCCCCTGATTATCTGGTGATCAAGTCACCTATTCTATCAAAATTCTGAGTTAGTGCTGGATAGAGGGAACGATAAATCTCGTAGTATTCATGGTAGACCTTAACATTTTGTCTGATGGGCTTGGTCCGCGAGGTAGTGAGAATGAGGCCATCACATGCCTCCTCCACGCTGCCATAGACCCCGGTGCCTACACCAGCTAGAATGGCAGCACCAAAGGCGGCTCCTTCAGTTATGTTAAGCGTAGCCATTTCCAGGTTCATAATATCTGCCTGCATCTGCCTCCAGAGAGAAGAACGAGCTCCTCCCCCCAGGGCTCGAACCTCTTTGACAGAGATTCCCATATTCCTGATGATCTCAAGAGAGTCCCTCAGCCCAAAGGTCACCCCTTCAAGGATAGACCTAATCAGATGTGCCTTTTGGTGCCTCAGGGTTAGACCAAAGAATACCCCCTTTGCATTGGGATCAGCATGAGGAGTTCTTTCTCCGGCTAGATATGGAAGAAAAATAAGTCCCTCACATCCTGGCTGCACCGTGGACGCTTCTTCAACTAATACCTCGTAGGGATCAAGGTTCCTTTTTCTTGCTTCTTTTACTTCTTCAGCACCAAGATTGTCTCGAAACCAGCGCAAAGATCCACCAGCTGAGAGCATCACTCCCATAACGTGCCATTTGCTTGGCACTGCGTGACAAAAGGTATGCACCCTCGCTGAAGGATCCACTTTCACCTTCTCACTGAAGGCAAAAACTACTCCCGAGGTACCAATAGAGGAAGAAACCATGCCTTCCCTGACAATGCCGCTACCTACTGCCGCCGCAGCATTGTCTCCTCCTCCTCCGACCACAGGGGTGCCGACCTTGAGTCCGGTTAATCGGGAAGCTTCTCTGGTTATTTTGCCACTAACCACTGGAGACTCAAAACACTCTGGCATCAAATCACGGTCAATATCAAGTTCTCCTAGAATCTCATCAGACCATCTTCTTTTCTTTACATCCAGGAAAAGGGTCCCCGATGCATCCGAAACTTCAGTGGCAAAGCTTCCCGTTAACCTGAATCGAATGTAATCTTTGGGCAGGAGTATCTTGAAGGTCTTCTGGTAAACCTCAGGCTCGTTATTCCTTACCCAGATTACCTTACCGGCGGTAAAACCGGTTAGTGCGGGGTTACAGGCAAGATGTATCAAGCGATCCTTGCCAATCTTCTTGGTGATATACTCACACTCTTTGGCCGTCCTCTGATCACACCAGAGAATACAGGGGCGAAGTACCTTATGATCTCTACCTAAGAAAACAGACCCGTGCATCTGCCCGGAAAGCCCAATTCCTTTGACGTCCTCTGCCTTGATTTTGGAATCACTCAATGCCTTATTAACTGATTTTACTGTGGCTTTCCACCAATCCTCAGGATTCTGCTCCGCCCAATTGGGCTTTGGCGTATGAAGGGGGTACTCCTGGACATTGCTCGAGCTAATCTTTCCAGTCTCTTGCATTAAGATTGTCTTCGTTCCTGTTGTTCCTACATCTATACCCATTAGGTAAGCCATATCTAACCTCCAGTTTCCCTTCCTACTTAGCCAAAATAATTCTTTTGTCAAGAGATATCGGCACCATTTTCCCTTGCTCCACAGGAACCCTCTTCCCGTCTTAGAGGGTAAGCATGTCCCGAATGTCACTTGGGAAAAATGTGCCTCGAAACTAGCAAGAGCAAAGCTCCTTCTGTCTCGTACGTCAATACTTTCCTGGTGGTATGAAGGCAGCTGCGTTAAATTGACTTTGAGACAAGGCTATGGCAAAATGGACAGGTTGTCCAGTAGCTCAGCAAAAGATGTGTATAAAGGAGCTGTTCTCATGATGAAAAGGGAAGTTTACTACTTCGAGGAACCGGGATCTAAGAATACCGAGCAGACTATAAAGATAGTCCGTAAGAGGGCTAAAGAGCTAAATATCGATCAAATAGTTGTCGCGTCAACTCATGGAGCAACTGCTCATAGGGTATTAGATGCTTTTCAGGACATGGACAGCAGGATTGTAGTGGTAACCATCTCCCAGGCCTTCGGCCCGGAAGGCTGGATAATGGAAGATAAAGTCCGCAAGGAACTAGAAAAGCGGGGTGCCACTGTTCTAACTGGTCTACATGCTCTCGGGGATGATGTTAATACTGCTTTTCCTCCAAAAGAGCAAGTAACCGCTTTTAACGCGGTTGTGGCCGAGACCCTGCGCAGGTTCTCTCAGGGGATGAAAGTTTGCGTGGAGATTGTCCTGATGGCGGCGGAAAGTGGAGCTATCAACGTTGAAAGAGAAGTTATAGCTATAGGGGGTACAGATCACGGGGCAGATACGGCCGTGGTGATAAAACCTGCCTACGCACGGACATTTCTCAGCTTAGAAGTCAGAGAAATTCTCGCAAAACCTAGAAAAACCTAGGTAGATCTACCTCTTGCGTACCCATTGGGGTTTCATCCTCGACCTGTCCTTATCACAGAACCGGGACCTAGTTAGAAAAGAGCAATAACAAACTTCACTTGTTCCAAACCTGGGAAGGGGATAAGATTGAATTTTGAGCAAAAAATTGAGGAGTTCATGAGAAAAGTGGGGCTTGCGAAGGACAAAGATATAAAACGGCAATTGGTTAGTAGGATTAGGGAGGAAAAAGAAACAAAGACAGAGATGTCAGTGGATAGAATTGTTTCCCAGATTAGGAATGGTCAATTGAAAGAGGCCAGCCTTGATGTGGTACTATTAAATAGGCCCCGTTTATTTGACAATTTTCTCAATATGCTACGAACAAATCTAGATCTCCTTTTTTGTACCTCTGATGTATCTTTTCAGAAGAATGCCTTCCTTTTTGTTACGAATTTGACTACCAATCTCCAATCGTTCTTGCCTTGTTGGAATTTGCAGAATGAAGATGTTCATTCAGGGGACGTTCTAGCGACGAAACAGATTCACCACGAAATTAGTGAGAATCGAGGTCTGCTAGGAAAGTGGGAAAAGGATCATTCCATCCTTTGCAAAGAAGCGCTTTCCGTTCTAGTTCAGATAACAAAAGAGCGACTTAAGAGTGAAGGTATTGACAGCGATGATTCGCAAATAACTGCGAATAGGATAGTAGGTAACAGTATTGAACACTATTTGAATCACATGTCTGGTTTCATCGAAAGTAGCAATCTATCAAAAATTGCTGAAATGAGGAATAATGGATCCACTTTAACCGAGATAGGAAACGACTATGCAGCTCATTTGCAGGAAGCTATGTGGCTTGGAGCATCGTTTGTAACCACCAATCCGCAGTTGGTTTACCTAAATTTAGAAAGAGAATTGGATATCACTGATACTCGAGTTGATGCGTTGATTAGGAAGTTTTTCAATACCAACCAATCGGCAAGAGCGGGCGACGTTAAGGAAGAAAGTGTTGAGCAATTCATAGATATCTTTGTTTCTGAAGTTGTTCTAAATAATGCCCGCTTGCTGAGAAATATTTTTCTTTTGACCAATGGCAATATGGGGTATGTCTGCCTTCAGGTCAATCCAAGAAATCACGGAAATGTTGAGAAGATGTTGGACCAAGCTCTTGGACTCTATCTATATCTTCTTAAGGAATTGAGCGGCATTCCCAACGTAGTGTTTAAGCTACCTGGAACAAAAGCTGGTCTGGAAGTTGCAGAAATTCTAACACAAATGGGTGTTGGAGTTACCATCACCGTGGAATTCGGACTTTTTCAGTGCATTCCTTTTGCGAGAGCAATTGATTCTGATAGAGCAATTGCATCTCACTTGGCACTAATGAACGGACGACTTGCGTTTCCAGTGCGGGACGAGTTGCTCTCTTTAGGAGTTCCGGGTGCCAGGAGAGCAGCACAGTGGGCTGGGGTGGCTGTAGCTAAGAAAGCTCACAGGCTTCTATATTCTAAGGAGAACTTAGGTTACGATCCAGCCAAAGTCAAATTATTAGTTGCCTCACTGAGAAATTATGACGATTTCTTCCCGGATGTAACAGAACTGATAGGTGTTCCTATAATAACGGTTTTTCCAGATATTCGACACCAGTTTGATAGTCATCCGCGCATTCTAAAGCCGACAGTTGTACAAGACCCAATCGATGAGTCCATTTTTGGCGTACTTTGTCGAAGTGAATTGTTCAAGCAGGCATACTATTCGCCTGGTGATCCAGAGGTATTCAGACCTAAGTCTGTACTTTGTCTGGATAACACTCGTGAAGTGCAGAATTGGGCTCCGGTAAAGGCTACGTTGGATGGTTTTACTGGTGCTCATGAGACAACGAAGGAGAAGCTTCGGGAGAAAATGAAATATCTTAAGACCAACTTCTTGTAGGGGACGATTCCTGCAGACCCTAACCTCCCCAGCTGAGGCCTCGGTGACAAGATTCCTAATCCGGTTTTCTGAAGTTGTCGCTTTGTGAATATCGGGATAGTCGCATCTTTCCCCCCCTTCTTTCCTCACCAATTTCTACCAATCTGTATGAATTTGTACCCCGGATGGACACTATATGGACACCAAAGTCTGGTTCGCCATAGTGGACGATTTTCGCAACTTTCCTCTCACTACTGAACTAGATGCCCTCCTTCAGGATTACGAGTTATTAAGAGCCCAGCTACACAGTTTTCCCTACTTTATTGCTCTCACCTTGACGGTCATACTTATGTATCTTATAATCCCACTCAGATAGAAAAAGATAACTACAATCTCGTAGAATACTGGCAAGTAGAAGGGATTTCTCACATTGTTAGCCTCATAACTCATAGTAGCCCCCTGGCAAGGATACGTTGCTTTATGAGAAACCAATACGAGCCCTTTGTTCCCTCTAGGTCAAGCGACACCACTTTACTCCTTCACCCAACCAGGTATTCTCATCCTGAACCGATAGCGGAAGCTGGTTCAAAACGTACTCCTGCACTCTAACAGAAGACGCAAAATTAGCCAAAATAAAAGACTTTGGTGTTCTCAACGAGGGGGATTTGCACTAACAAGTTGTGACCCTGTCTTTTGGCTTCTCTTTGCCTCTAAGAGTACTAATTCATAAGGAGACTAAACGAAGGTACAATGAAAACAAAACAAATCAAGGAAAAAGAGATAGGAAGGATCAAACTCACCGGTACCAGGGAGCTTGTTGGTACGAAAAGGTCCCTGCCCAGGCTACCCGTGTTAGTCATGGCGTCGATGCTGGTGCTAAGTTCTAGCCTTGCTCAGGCAGAAAGACAAGAGGGAGCCATAAGATGGCAAGCAAATTGGATCTGGTATGAAGGTGAGGCAAGTCCTCGCAACTCCTATTTGTATGCAAGAAAAGAGGTAGAGCTCCCTGCCCCGGTGAAAAGGGCTGAGTTCAACTGCTCCGCTGATAGCCGTTATCAGTTATTCATTAACGGCACATTAATAGGTCGAGGGCCAGCACGTTCCGATCCGCGTTGGCAAAGCTACGACACATATGACGTGAGTGCCCATCTGGATCCCGGTAAAAATGTTATAGCAATGCTGATTCACCATTATGGTGAAGGCACCGCTAGCTATGTTCCAGGAAGAGGGGCTCTTTTGTTCCAAGGTGAAGTAATGTGTAGCGACGGGAATAGCTTAGTAATTCTATCTGATGATACTTGGCGGGTACTGCCCTCTAAGGCGTGGCACAAAGATGCTCCTCGCCTTAATAAGTCTCTAGGATTTCAGGAAATATATGATGCCCGATTGGCTCCAAGAGAATGGACAGAGCAAGACTTCGATGATTCTGAATGGGACTTCGCTACGGTGATGGGTAGACCACCCATGGCTCCCTGGACTAGCTTAGTGCCGCGGGACATACCTATGCTCCGAGAGAACCTTGTTTTGCCCAAAGCTGTCCTAGCGGTTGGAGAATGCTCATCTACAGAAGGTAGGTGGCAAGGGGTTAGTCATATAGCTAAGTTTCTGGCAGAAGAGACCATAGGGTCTCTCGAGACTGCACGAGTGGAGAATGCTGAAGCATTGCTAAATAAGGAGGCTGGGTATACTCTCGTTCACTCCTCAGGTAAGGATGTCTACTTACTGCTGGACTTTGGTGAGGAGGTAGTAGGCTATCCTCGTCTAGAAGTAGAGGGACCGGCCGGCGTCATAATAGATTTCGGTTATAGCGAAATATTGGAAGATGGCAAACTCAATCCTGACCGTAAGGAGATTAAGGCTGTTGATCGGTATACAACTCGGGACGGTCTGCAAACCTGGGAAACCTTCGGCAAACGAGGATTTAGATACATGCAGGTGGACATTCATAATGAGTCCTCAAAGCCCCTTAAGATACACTTTATTGGACTGAACTTCAGCACATATCCGGTGGACTATCGAGGTGCATTTGAATGTTCGGATGAGTTGCTGAGTCAGATTTGGAAAGTTGGACGTTACACGTTACAGTTATGTATGCAGGATGCCTACGAAGATTGCCCATTTCGAGAGCAAGCGCAATGGATGGGAGATGCGCATGTGGAAGCTCTAGTCAACTATTACACCTTTGGCGACAGCAAACTAATTGCCCGTACCCTGCGACAGATCGGCCAATCACAGTTACCCAACGGCATGACTAGTGCCGTATGGCCCAAGGAGGTGCCTATGGAAATAGCAGATCACTGTTTGCTCTGGATCATCTCTATATGGGACTACTATCAGTACATCGGCGACAGAGATCTTGTGGAGGAGTTATGGCCCCGAGTAAAACGTGCTTTAGCCTGGTTCGAAAGTTACCTAGACCAATATGGTCTATTAAGTGATGTGCCTGTACGGGCATTTATCGATTGGGCTCAATTGGACAAACGTGGGGAGATAACAGCTTTGAATTGTTTCTACTATAAGGCCTTGGTTGATGCCGGCCAAATGGCGCAGTTATTGGAAGAAGAGAGCGAAGCAGCGCACTATCAACAGCTAGCCGTGGAGGTTAAGGCAGCTATAAATTCCCGGCTGTGGTCCAATGACATAGGTGTATACGTGGATTGCCGTGTTGGCGATGTCCTCAGTGAGAAGATCAGCCAGCATGGCAATTCGCTGGCTGTACTTTACGATATAGCTGAGGCGCATCAGCAAGATCGGATATATTCATATATTTTTGCTAAGGCTAAAGGCGTAGTACGAGTGAGGACTCCCTATTTTATGTTCTATGTTCTCCGCGCCCTTTTCCACGCGGGGCGACATCAAGAAGGGGTGGAAATTATCCGTGAGCGTTGGGGAGAGATGTTGGAAAAGGGAGCTACTACTTTCCGGGAAGTCTTTGGTGAGTGGGGTTCGAGTCAATGTCACGGCTGGTCCAGCGGTCCCACAATGCTCTTGCCGGCGCAGATTCTAGGCGTTCAGCCAGTTGCGCCTGGATTTAAGGTCTTTCGGATTCAGCCTCATCCAGTGGATTTAACTTGGGCTAGAGGAGTAGTACCTACTCCCCGAGGTGATATCTCCGTCAGTTGGCAAGGAAGTCAGGAAAGATTAGATAGTGAGACATCCTTTGAGCTGAAAGTTTTCGTGCCGGAAGGAACCACGGGAGAGATCTTCATTTCTGGATTAGCCAGAGGTAATCCTGTAGTTAGTTTGAATGACCTAGTATTCTGGTCTCAGGGTAAGGTTAAGACGAAGCCGAGGGGTGTGAAGAAAGTTGGACGAGAAGATAATTATTTACGGGTTACCTTGGAAGACCCAGGCGAATATCGATTCAAGGTCATGCAACTAACCAGAGTCATGATACAAGGATATGGAGCGACAAGGTGGAAAATGTTGCCCGAAGACGTTCAACAAGTGTTTCCAGAGAAAGAATTTTCTGACCTTCGGCATCCCTGGATGGGTCCTGAATCAACTATACGGGACAAACTGATAGACTACTTTAGCTTTTATGACCGAATTCTCGATGAAAACACAGAGATCAAGTTTTATTTCTTTCAAGATCAGCTTTTCAAGGTGGACGTAGACCTCTTGCTAGGAGATTACCAGGATTATGAGGTTTTGAAGGATCTGCTTAAGACAAAGTATGGAGACCTATCGGGGGAGCAAAGACTACCCGATAGATCGGGAATTGCCCGATGGAAAGATGAGGAGTCTAATGTAATTCAACTAATATTCAATGCCCCAGCCCTCTCTTCACCCCATTTAAGAGTTTCTTACATTAACGGAAAGATTGATGGCGTAATCAAAAGAACTCGCGAAGAGCTAGAAAACAAAAATCATAAGCTACTCTAAAGAAAGCGCATTGCGAGTGATGGAGTCTGCCATGGTCTGGAGGAGTAGAGAGCAAAAGCTTACGGAGTTGGTCGAAAAGCACTCCACTACCTTCAAACTAACCAAAAAAGTACCCCCACCCCCAGATATCTCGTTTGGTGCGTCATGGCCGAGAATTTCCCCCGCGAGATTTGGGCCGATTTAAGGTAGGTGCTAAGGGTAAGACTTCAAGGTACAGACCTCTGTAACGTAATACAGGGTTATGGAGAATTCTTCAAGACAGAATTGACAGAGAAACAGAAACTGTCGGACTAAGAGGCTCTTCCCGTAGTTCTCTTATCTTAAATAAAGCTCGGATGAAATTCAATCCTTATTGTCAGTATCTCTAAGTTTATCGGTCACATTGATAAGCCTATATGGATGATGATCGTCTGGATGGATATAGCTTTCATCCGGCAATAACTCAAAATCTGTATCAAGGCAAAGATTGAAGATCAGTCGAAAAGTGTTAACGGGCGTCACTGAAGAATAAAGCTCATCTTTGTTTACGTCGGGGAGATAATAGGCATTCAATATCCCCATTTTCTGTCTGAGTTCAGATTTGCTCGCCTGGTGCCAATTGGTAGAACGGCCTGGCGGATAGGGACCCTCATCCGCTTGTAGAACGATAACGGGGGGAACCTTTGAGCTTGACAATAACCTATCAATAAGCATCTGAACTCTGTTATTCACGAACACCAGTTGATTCACATAGTTCACTTTCTTGCTTCTCCTCCTCTCCTCCTGTTCCGGTACGAAAGTCCCATCTCGGTCAAAAACAAATGGTTTATGTGGAACAAGCATATGAACAAAGACGAAGGTTGGGACCTTCATGCCAGGTATTTCGGCTAGTTTTTCAAATGTGTATTGAACTCTCCTCCATTGGAGCAGCCGCTCGTCAGCCATCCATCGCAAGAGAGGTATTCGCAAAACTCCTAGTTCTGTAGCAAGGGGATATAGTGCGGTAGTTCTATACAGTGACATGGGGAACTCAGGCTGCCAGAATATGTTCACGTTGATATCTGCATGTCTGTTCAGACGCGTGTCCTCCCACCAGGATCCAAAGTGTATGTACCTGTATCCTACGGACTTCAGAAGGCGTCCGACCTCGTGATCTTGTATCATCTTTGTGACTGGTCCCCAATCCCACGATTCTTCACCTATCTGCTCCTGCAGGTGATCAAGGTATGTCATGTTCAGAGAGGACGCTAACGAGTGAGCAGTTTTCAAGTAGTTGGATGTGCTATCATGCGCAACATAGAACCCTTTCCCCTCTAAGTAATCGACGAATTCTCTGTTATCGAAGTCATAGAACTCCTTGAGAATGTCCAAACTGGCATACCTATCCAAGATAATATAGTAGATGTCGGGCAGTCGTTCTCTGTTCCTCAGGTCTATCGTGCTGATTCCTGCGTATCGTGGATTCTGGACGCTGTCCCAAGGATTTGTCTTGAATTCATGCAATGCAATACCCACCAGTTGTATCGCCACCAGTATGGAAGCCACCACGTTCATAATTCTCGTAACACGGCCCAGATCTCCGCGTATCTTCCTGACGACGTGGATGCTACAAACCAGAAGCATACTCCAAGTAAGCAGCATATACACGTGCCGACCAATAACGAAAGTACCTATCTGTCGATACTCTATCAAGTTGTGAACATGCCCATAGGTGAAGAAAAGGATCACGAAGATAGAAACCACAATTCCGGCTTTCTGCGTATCTTTCAGAATCAACTTGAACAGCAACAACAGCAGAGATGTCGCACTTAGGCTGACTGCGGATGGGAACAGAGTCTGAACAAAACCAATTCTGTTGACGTTGTAGGAACAAAGAAAGAAGATGGGATGTACTGCAAATAGAAAAGGATGAATGACCAACGACTTCCTCATGGCGATCCCCTCCGTCGCATTGGGTACATCATTCTCTCTGAATCTCTGGTTCTTACAGAACTTATGATAGTGAACTGTCTCCTAAACTCACTCTCGAAGGTCTAGTGCGTATAGTCAGGGAAAATGTCGTCCCTTGTCGATGGGAGCCGCTCTACCTGTGAATCGCTCTTCGGCACAAATTCAACGGCAACCCAGTTGCAAATCGTGCCAAGAGTGCTTACAAGCTCATTGAATGGTAGATTCTTGAAGATTGCCAAGCGATGAACTAGGGCAAGTACCATGTATGCCGGCCCACGCTCGAAAACAGATATTCTCTCCTTGTTCTCCCAGCCAATACTGGAACTCGGGTTGGTCAAATCAAGCACCAGAGGCAGGATATTGGTCTCACCTCGTCTAACGTATTCCATATAGTTTCTCTCAACCGCAGCAGGATCGATATCAAAGGATACGGCACGCATTCCTTTCTCAGAGGCCACGGAGCTAAGCACTCCCACGTTTGCACCGAGGTCCCACAGCATCCGGGGACGAACCGTCTCCAACAATTCGGAAACAAGCTGCCTTTTGTGCTCCAGTGCGCTTGAGGACTAGCTACTATCCCTATAGTAGTTCGCCCATTCTGTTCCTTTAGCATCCCACTTCAGCCTTCTGACAGCGGCCTCCAAACTATCTATGAGACCTAGTAAGGATCCATGGGTTATCTTGTGAGCAGTTCTGTCCACGGTTTTATCAGCGAAGTACTTTTGGCTCTTGGCGTGCAGATGTATGTGGGAAAGTGTTGGCAGAACTGCCTGTAGGCGATCCAAGGCTGTCCCTCGCGATACCTCTCGAACGAAAGGGTGTCGATCAGAACAGATCTGCGTTTCGTAAACTGTATGTTGTACGCACTACAGTCTTTCAGGGACATCCCGAAATCCAGTGATCTTCTCCGGATGTCGAGGGTGGCCAAAGCCGCATCCTTTAATTGGCTGAAACACCATTCGTAAGGGTATGAGATAAACGGTATCAATTCAGGTTTGATGGTCTTGTACACTTTGCCGGCCGGTTCAATTTCAGCTTTCGTCAAACGGAAAAGAGTGTTCAAATCAGTTGTCATAAGTGACTACCTCCGTATCCCTACGACAGTTGACTATTTGACACGTAGATTCACTGTACTCATCTTCTGCGTTCACTCAAAGGAAAACTTCCGCTCAACTCCGGCAGGCGCACCCTCCCGCTCATTCGAGAACTAGCTGACTGCATCCTCTGAAGACAGACTAAGCGAATCTCAGCACTTGTCAATCTGGTT
>Ga0209979_1000571_pt1 | contig 48051 bp, 46 predicted proteins | sample AnhtaG_FD_183114 | JGI IMG/M metagenome (GOLD analysis project Ga0209979, IMG submission 183114) | Deep subsurface microbial communities from Anholt, Denmark to uncover new lineages of life (NeLLi) - Anholt_01485 metaG (SPAdes) (version 2) | ecosystem: Environmental > Aquatic > Marine > Oceanic... | reverse complement strand
CGAGGGCCGTGGAGGAAGGCGCCCTTCGAGGTGTCAAGAGGGCAGCGGAGTTGATCGACATGGACGAGCACGAGGGGCAGCACCCTCGCATCGGGGCCACCGACGTGGTCCCCTTCGTTCCCATCCGCGGAGTGAGCATGGAAGACTGCGCCGAGCTGGCGCGAAGAGTAGGTGAAAGGGTGGGCCGGGAACTCGATATCCCGGTCTACTTGTATGAGAAGGCCGCCACCAGACCCGAGAGAGTCAACCTGGCTCACATTCGGCGAGGGGAATACGAGTCTCTCAAGGAAGAGATAGGAACAGATCCCCACAGGGAGCCGGATTTTGGACCGGCGCGACTGAGCAAGGCCGGGGCGACAGTCATCGGGGCCAGGGACCCTCTCATTGCCTACAACGTCTACCTGAACACCGACGACTTGGACGTTGTCCAAGCAATCGCCCGAGCCGTGCGCCACTCCAGCGGTGGCTTCCGTTATGTCAAGGCGCTGGGCTTGCTGATAGAGGAACGCGGGCAGGTGCAGGTCTCAATGAACCTGACAAACCATCTGCGGACGCCCGTGCATCGCGTCTTCGAGCTGATCAAGAGAGAAGCAACACGCTATGGGGCCAATGTGGCGAGCAGTGAGATCGTGGGCCTGATTCCACGGCAGGCCCTCCTGGACGCCGCCGAATTCTACCTGCAAATAGAGCGCTTCACGCCTGGACTGGTACTGGAGAGCCACCTTGAGGAGCCCGAGGCGACCCCGGGGGACTTTCTGGAGGAAGTTGCAGAATCGACGCCGACGCCCGGAGGCGGCAGTGTGTCGGCACTGGTAGGAGCCTTGGCGGCCGCGCTGACAAGCATGGTCTGCAATCTGACCATAAGCAAGCAACGTGAGGGGAGCACCGCAGACAATCTGACATCTGTACTGGAAGAAGCCGAGGAGCTGAGAGGGGGACTGGCAGCACGCGTGGAGGAGGACGCCAGGGCATATCAGAAGGTGCTTGAAGCCTATCGGCTGCCAAAGGCCTCGGTGGAAGAGAAGAGAGAGCGGTCAAGGGCAGTCCAGCAAGCACTGGAAGAGGCCACCAGAGTGCCTATGGAGGTGGCCGAGGGAGCTGTGAGGGTGTTGGGACTGGCGCCGCTCCTCCTGGAGAAAGGCATCCCCAGCGCTGCCAGCGACGCTGGGGTGGCAGCGTACATGGCTCAGGGAGCACTCAAGGGGGCATCCCTCAATGTCCGCACCAATCTGAACTCGCTGCCGGACTCGGCTCTGACCAAGGATCACCGACGGCACCTCTCCTCCCTGGAAGCTCGTGCCCAGGAGTTGATGGGCATAGTGGAGAAGCATCTTGCCGAGAGGATATGATACGAGCCGAGCACAGAGATCACGACGGAAGCTACCGCACCTGTTCGCCGGCATTCTGCTCGGTCTGGTCCTCATCTTCGCCACGTGCTTCGCGGTCACCTACCGCTCCATAGACGAACTGGGCCACAGAGACGGGACTCGCTCAGCCGATGTGATCATCGTGCTGGGAGCGGCCGTATGGCCCGAGCAGCAACCGGGTTCTTCGCTCAAGGCCCGCACCGAGCGCGCTATCGAACTGTATCGGGACGGCCACGCCTCTCATCTGATCCTGTCCGGTGGCCTGGGCCACTACCCGCCTGAGGAAGCAGAAGTGATGCGACGACTGGCGGTGGAGGCGGGGATACCATCTGAAGTGCTCTTTCTGGAGAAGGAATCGCATTCCACCTGGGAGAACCTGCTCGGTGCCAGCGAGATCATGCAACAACAGCGATGGGATACTGCCCTGGTGGTCAGCGATCCCTTCCACATGAGACGCTCCCTGCTGATGGCCGAAGATATCGGCTTCACCGCTTATTCCTCGCCGGCACAGGACAGCCCTAACCATACTGTCCTACGTCGACGACTATTCTACACGTCACGGGAGGTCTTCGCCTTGTGGTGGTATCTGATTCAAGGCGTGGGAAACACGATCTGAAGGGGTAAGCCACAAGCATGACCGTGAAGAAGTTCTTCATCAAGGAAGGCCGACTGCGCCCTACCTGGCGAGTGGTCTGCTACACCGCTGCCCTTGTGCTGGGTTCCATCGCCATCCAAATACCCATTGTCATATTCCTGGTGATGGTGATCTCCCTGGGTATCATGGACGAGAGTACGCTGATCGGGCTTGACTCCTCCCTCCCTCTTATGGTCATCAGCGCACTGGCCAACCTGGTGTTGATTTTTCCCCTTACCTACTTGTTCCGGCGTTTCCTCGATGGAGACACACTCGTGAATCTGGGCTTTCACAAGAGGCCTGGCTGGGTGAAGCAGATCCTCCGTGGTCTCCTACTGGGGGCATTGCTCATCGGCCTCGTTTTTGTGGTGGAATGGCGTGCTGGGTGGATCGAGGTGCAGGGCTTCGCCTGGCAGGCTCGATCGCCGATCCTGATACTGGGGAATCTGCTTGCTTCCTTCACCATGATGACCTTGGTCGCTGTGTACGAGGAACTCTCGTTCCGGGGCTACATCTTGCAGAATCTGAATGCGGATTGGAGCGCCATCGTCGCCGTTGTCGCCTCCTCTGTGCTCTTTAGCCTCTTTCATGGCCTCAACCCCAACGTCACCTGGTTGGCCCTCTTCAATATCTTCCTGGCAGGGATCCTCCTCTCTGTCTGCTATTTCATCACCAAGCAGTTGTGGTTGCCCATCGCCTTTCACTTCTCCTGGAACTTCGTGCAAGGTCCCATTCTCGCCTTTCCTGTCAGCGGACTGGGGCTTGGTGGCCTGCTGCTGACGGAGATCGGCGGAAGCCCTTCGATTACCGGGGGAGCCTTTGGCCCTGAAGCTGGGTTGATCGGCACAGCCGCCCTGTCGCTCGGCCTGCTCATTCTGCTTGTAGCCAGAGGCAGAACCGAATGACGAAGCCCAGGACATCCCTGTGGTTGATGCTGGCTCTCAGCGTAGTCGCCGTTTCCTGCCTTCCCGGTCCCTCGCCTTCCCCGACACCCACGCAGACAAGCCAACCCCTTGCCACTCCCACCCCACTGAGCCCACCAACACCAACGACGACATCCACTGGCGATCAGGTCATGGCTGCCCTGTCCCTAGATTCTCTATTGGCCTATGTGGAAGCCCTCACCGAGATCCAGCCCTATTCCGGTTGGCGCAACTCAGCCACCAGCGGCGAAGAGGAGGCAGTGAAGTACGTGGCCGGCGTGCTAGACTCCTTCAGCAATCTGAAGAAGATGGGCATGACCGTCGAGGAGGAGGAGTTTCGCGTCTTCATGGCTACCGAGGTCTGGCAAGCCCAACTGCACATCCGCCTCGATGAGAACGAGTATCTCATCCCGGTTAACCCCCCTCGTGGTCCCCGCGACAACACAGAGATCGCCGCCAGTTTCGATTCCGATGGCCGCTTGGGAGACGAAGACCCCAATCCCCTCGAGATCAGTGGCCAGGTGCTCTTGGTGAGCTCAGAGAGCCAGTTGGAGTCTTTCTCAGCGGAGGAAGCGAGGGACAAGTTGGTGTTCGTCGACTACGCCCTTGTGGATCGGACGCTGTGGCACCGAGGCGAGGTGGAAACGAGGGCCACCCAACTGATTCAGGCTCGTCCTCTGGCCCTGGTGCTGGTGACCAGTTGGTCCCCCAAGCCAGGGGAGAGTCACGGCTCCTTCGCTTACGAGGGCAGCCCCTTCTGCTCCGTGAACGACAATGGAACGCCCATCGTCGTCGCCCGCCTGGAGGACATGGCAGCCGCCGGGATCGAGAACATGGCCGACCTTGAACGCATCAGTGACGCCACCGTGCTGGTGGACACAGACGTCATCTCTCCTGCACGCTCCCGCAACCTGATAGCCATGATCCCAGGCCGAGATGACTCTCACGCCCTGATCCTGGGGGCCCACATAGACTCTCCCAATAATCCTGGGGCGATGGATGACGGCAGCGGCTCAGCGATCCTCTTGGAGGTGGCCCGTGTGCTGAACGAGAGCGGATACCAGCCCGGGGTGACCACCTATCTGGTCTGGTTCGGGAGCGAGGAGCTCTTCCTCTACGGTTCCAACACCTTCGCCGCCCAGCATCAGGAGTTGCTGGACCGGACGATAGCCATGCTACAGGTAGACTGCCTCACCCGTCCCCTGGATGGGCTTACAGGCATCACGAACTTCGACTACTGGTCCTATGCACACTACGGTGATGCCTCTCACCCCTTCAGCCAGTTCTTGGAGGAGCAGGCCGATCATCTAGGCATCGTTGCCCAAGCTGAGGATCAACTAGGCGTGGTATCGGACAACGGCTGCTTTTCTGGCTTCGATGTGCCCAATGCCAACCTGATCTACTGGGTGGTCGAGGAAGCCCAGGCAGGCGGCATCCACAACGCTGGAGTGATCCACGCCCCCTACGACACCATGGAGCGCGTGGAAGAGGAATCCGACGCCCTCATGGAGATGGCCCAGATAGCTCTGCACACGGTTATCGCGCTCGGGGCAGACAAGCCCAACCTGCGCATCACGAGGCCCGATGAGGGACGCGCGGTCTTTGTGGGCACACAGACGGAGCCGACGTATATGGGTCCCACCTCCCTGACCGACTTCGCCATGGCCCTGGAGTTCAGCGGTCTGGACGTGGACCTGATCCCCTATGGGGAGACATGGTCAGCCCAGGATCTGGCTGGAGCAAGGGTAGTTTTCGCCCTGCCGACGATAGACTACCCCTCCCGAGAGGCCGGCAGCGATACCTGGTACGATGTGGCCTGGACGGACGATGAGGTAGGGATACTCAAGGACTACGTGGAAAACGGAGGGTTGTTGGTCGTCGCCAACAGTAGATACCGGCTGAAGTATGGCTATCCTGTCCTTGAGGAGAACGAGGACTGGGCCGACATGAACGCCCTGGCAGAGGTCTTCGGAGTGACCTTCCAGGACGCGACCACCTGGGGCCAACTGGCGACGCCGGGCGATCACCCGCTGGTTCAGGGCCTGGAGGTCATCGTCCTGGCCGAGTCCAACGGCGTGAACTTCACCTATCAGAGGGGGGAAACCCTGGCCCAGGCACACGGAGAAGCGATCATGGCTTTGGTGCCCTACGGTGATCAGGGAGGCGAGGTGCTGATCATCGGCGACTTGGGCATCCTCAGGGCAGAGTGGGGCGAGGCAGCCCCCCGGAATCTTGAGTTGTGGCTCAACCTCGCCCAATACGCCGTCGATCGCCAGTATTGACTGGCCGCGACAGACCCTAGGTGTTGGAAACGGTTGCCGATTCCCATACCCTGTGGGCAGTCGTCACTGGGGGAGAGCCTGCTGCATCGCTGGAGGCTCTCGGTCTCCCTCGTGAGTGTCAACCGCAGCCGTTGATAAGGCCGCTCCCAAGCTATCTGCCGTGTCGCGGCTGTCGTAGGCTCAGCAAGAGATGCTAGCCTCCTCACCCGACCCATTCAACGACGGAAGCCTGCCCAGCCCGGTGACATGGACGCAGCCACAGGACAGATGCCAGGTCTTGCCAGCTAGCAGAGACGCTAGATAGGGTGGTGAAAGAGGCCAAGACCTTCATGCCCCGCCTGGATTCCCAGCAAGGTCCGGATTCGCAACAAGACCCCAAGGTCTGAGAAGCCTTCTTCTGGACCTTCCCCTCCGAAGACTTGCGTGGTTTGCCCCGGAGTGGTATAACTGTCTGGCGATCAGAGTGCGGTTAACCTCAGCCGTGACACATATCAAGCAGGGGTCGTTGTGCTCGATTCTCAAGGCATGATCTTTACCCTCTACGGGGACTACATACGATATCGTGGGGGCGAGATCTGGACTGGAAGCCTGATCAAGCTTCTCAAGCATCTGGGGATGTCAGAGCAAGCGGTGCGTTCTGCCTTATCTCGCATGTGGAAAAAGGGATGGCTGCAAAGGCGTCGCGTGGGGAGGAAAAGTTACTATTCGCTGACCAGTAAGAGCCAACAACTCCTTGCCGATGGTGCCCAGCGCATCTTCGAACCCGAGAATGGGGAATGGTCGCGCGATTGGTACGTCGTCACCTACAATATCCCCGAGGAAAAGCGCCATCAGAGAAACAAGTTGAGGAGACAGCTCACCTGGATGGGCTGCGGAGCTTTCAACACCGCCCTCTGGATCTCGCCGTGGGACATCACCAGCAGCGTACTTGAAGTCAGCCGCCACCTGGGGATCGACGAACACGTTCAGGTCTTTCGCGCTGAACATCTGGGCTTTGCAGACGTCAAGGAGCTGGTAGCGCGATGTTGGGACTTGGATCGGATCAGCGGACAGTACGCCGCGTTTATCGAGAAATACCAGCCCATGCTGACCAGAGATAGGGAAAGGCTATCGGACTGGGCCAGCGTGGATCCCGCGATGTGTTTCACCAGACGTTTCATGCTCCTCCACGAGTATCGTGAATTCCCCTTTGTCGATCCTCGTCTCCCTCCTGAACTGCTGCCATCAGATTGGCTTAGCGGTCAGGCCACCGACCTCTTCAAGGAATACTATGCCCTGTTGACTGCCAAGGCCAATCAGTTCGTGGACTCTGTATTCGAGACAGCACAGGATTGATGAGCAGAAGTTGCTTGACAATCTGGGCAATATGTGTTATAGTGGATATATGGCGCACGCGGGACGGCATACGAATCTGATGACATATATTCCACCGGCGCTTCCGGCTTGCGTCGGGAAGCGCACCAAGCAAGGCGTGTCAGTGTGGCTGGGGCCAGCACTATCGGTTTGAAGGAGGGTGAGAGCAAAATGATCGAGATGTTTCAGGAATGGTATGAGAATCGACATGAGTATGCCAAAGACTGGAAAGACAAGACGGGCGGAAAGGTGTTGGGGTACTTCTGTACCTACATCCCTGAGGAGATTTGCCTAGCCGCCGATATCCTCCCTGTGCGCATCCTCGGCAGTCACGAACCTCAGGACGTGACGGAGCCCCACATCTTCGCCATGTACTGTCCCTTCTGTCGGGACTGCCTGGCCCAGGGACTCGAGGGCAAGTTCGATTACCTGGATGGGATCATGCTCGCCCAGTCTTGCCTCCACATCCGCCAGGCCTACACCAGTTGGGAGCTTCATGTGCCTGTGGATTGGAGCTACTATCTACCCACACCCCAACACGTGCAGAGCCCGCGAGCCGTCCCCTACATGGTGGGCGAGTTGAAGGCCTTCAAGGAAGCCATCGAGAAGTGGACCGGCAAGGAGATCACCGACGATGACCTGATGCGGGGCATCGACATCATGAACAGAAATCGGCAGTTGATGAAGCAGGTGTATGAGCTGCGGAAGCGAGAGGAGCCCCCTCTCAACGGTCTGGAGTCCATGTATATGGTCGTCTCCAGCCAGATGATTGACAAGGAGGAGCACTCCCGCGTGGTGGAGGGCAGCCTCAAGGAGCTCGACAACCGGACGCTTGGACAGCCAGTAGGCACGCGCCTCATGGTCCTGGGCAGTGAGAACGATGACCACGAGTTCATCGACATGGTCGAGTCCTGTGGCTCCACCTTCGTCATTGACGATCACTGCACGGGCACCCGATACTTCTGGGACGAGGTGTCACCCGACGGAGATCCGTTGACGGCCATCGCCAACAGGTATGTCAACAGAGTTCCCTGCCCCAGCAAGGACTGGCCAGTTCGGACCCGAGTCCCCCACATTCTCAGCTTGGCCGAGGACTGGGATGCTAGTGGAGCGGTAATCCTACAACAGAAGTTCTGCGACCCCCACGAGCTGGACATCCCGGCCATCAAGAACGCACTGGAGGAGCAAGGCCTGACCACCCTTTTCCTCGAGTTGGATGTCACCGTACCTGTGGGGCAGTTCAAGACCCGTGTGGAGGCTTTCTTGGAGATCCTGCAGGAAGACGATCTGTTCTAGTCCTCACAACTCACGAGTCATCCACCTCTCGGCTAGAATCGGCTACTTAGGAGGTAAACGACAAATGGCTAACAAGACCAAGTACAAGACCGCTCCTCTCAAGACCTGGCAGAGGGCCAAGGAGATCAGAGCCAACTACTACAGGAACTACGGAACTGCTCATGAGAAGGGGGGCCTACGCTGGGCGGGAGGGGCGTGGAGCTTCGACGCCATCCCCGCGGGCCTTGGCGACGACGTGTACTCCATCACGAGTGAGCCTTACGGCGCCACCATAGCCTTCCAGAAGGAGTTCTCCGACGACTGTCTGGAGGCCGCCGAGAGGGAAGGATACGCCCGTGACCTCTGTGCCTACATGCGCAACTACTGGGGATCCATCCTGCTCGACAAGTACGGCTGGGTCGAGCCTGGTGAGGAGCGCAAGCCCTTCCCGAAACCCGACTTCGTCTGGCAGGACCACATCTGCTGTAGCCACGCCAAATGGTACCAGGTGGTGAGCGATCTGGAGGGTGGCCTCCCCACGTACTGCGTGGATGTGTCAGTGGGCCCCTACGAACACCTGAGCGAGAACGGGATGGAGTATGTCGTCGGTCAGATGCATGACGGCATCGAGTGGTTGGAGCAGACCACGGGCCGCAAGTATGACGACGAGAAGCTGATTGAAGCAGTATACAACACCTGTCGGTCCACCTCCACCTGGGCCGAGATCTGCGCCTTGAACCAGACCATCCCCGCCCCCCTGGAAGAGAAGACTATGTACTCCCTCTACGTGTTGGGGACGCTCCAGAAGAGCTCGAAAGACGTGGCAGACTTCTACGATGAACTCCTGGCTGAGGTTCAGGAGAGAGTGGACAACCAGATCGCAGCCGTGGAGTACGAGCAGGCGAGAGTGATGACCGACACCCAGCCGCCCTGGGGCTTCCTGCGGGTATTCCGCTACTTGGAGAACGTGTACGGCTGCGTGTCCGTTGGTTCCCTCTACACCTTCTCGCTCATCGGCAACTGGATCTGGGACGACGAAGGCCGCTTCGTGCCCAGACCCACCCCCCAGTCCCAAGGCATCGAAATCAAGGACCGCGACCAAGCCCTCCACGTCCTGGCGGAGTGGGAGCTGAGCAAGCCCGAGTGGCAGCATTTCTACCACCCCAAGTACAAGAGCGACATGATGATCCAGATCGCCAAGGACTGGAAGCTAGACGGGGTGGTGCTGCACTACAACCGGGGCTGCGAGGGTTTGAGCCTGGGCATCGCCGAGAACCGGTTGGCTATCCTGGAGGCTGGCTTCCCGGTGTTGATCTTCGAGGGCAACATGGGGGATGAGAGGGAGTTTGACGAGGCCAGGACTATGGCCCGCATGGATTCCTTCATGGAGAGCCTGGACATACCCAAGCTGGAGCAGTAGCGGACTGATAGGATTGGTAAGCCCAATCCTTCTCTCTGTCGCTAGATGATAGGAGGTTGTGATCATGATAACCACAGGCATAGACGTGGGTGCCAAGAACGTCAAGGTCATCATCCAGGAAGACGGGAAGATCCTGGGCAAGGGCCTGGTTATGGCTGGCCTGGACGCACAGGCTCCCATCCAGGGAGCCTTTGACACCGCATTGAAGGACGCGGGACTGGCACGCGACGCGATTGAGAAGATCTTTGCCACAGGCGCCGGTAGAAAAGAAGTAGCGGACGCTGACGACTCGTACACCGAGGTGGGCGCTGATGCGGCAGGGGCCCTCTACCTGTATCCTGAAGCCAGAACGGTGATAGACGTGGGCGCTGAGGAAGGACGGGCCATAAGGGTGGATGAGCGAGGCAAGGTCGTTGACTTCGCGATCAACGAGCGCTGTGCAGCAGGCGCGGGCGCCTTCACCGAGGCCATGGCCAGAGCCTTGGAGGTACCGTTGGAGGAATTGGGTCCACTGTCCCTAACCTCGACCAAGTCCGTGCCGATGAACGCTCAGTGCGCCGTCTTCGCCGAGTCCGAGGTCGTTTCCCTCATTCACGCCAAGACCGAGAAACGGGACATTGCTCGAGCGGTGCACGACGCCATGTCCACCCGTATCACGTCCATGGCCCGACGCGTCGGCGTGGTGCCAGAGGTGGCTCTGATTGGAGGCGTCGCCAGGAATCCCGGCTTCGTGGACTCTTTGCAGCGGGACCTGGAACTCGCGGTTCTGATCCCCGAAGATCCCGAGTACATCAGCGCCTTAGGAGCCGCCATTCTGGCCGCGGGCATTGGAAAGTAAGAAAGACAGTGCCCCGCAAGATCGAACAACCAAGGAGGATGTAGATGGCTGAGGATACGACCACCAAAGAGTACTGGCGTTGGACAGAGTCCAACTGGCACGACCCTGACATGGATTGGAAAGAGGGGGACATAATCAGTGCCGGAGTTGATGTGGGATCAGTCAGCTCTCAGGCAGTGATCATGGTTGACGGCAAGCTCTACGCCTACAGCAACATGCGTACCGGTTCGGACAGCCCAAAAAGTGCCGAGAACGCCATGGATTGGGCATTGGAAGGCACCGGCATGACCCTCGATGATGTCCTCTATGCAGTGGGCACGGGTTATGGAAGGGTCAATGTGCCATTCTCCAAGCGCGCCATCACCGAGATCGCCTGCCATGCCAGAGGCGCAAATTTCATGTATGGACCCACCATCAGGACCGTGCTCGACATGGGCGGTCAGGACTGCAAAGCCATCCGCGTTGATCAGAAGGGCAAGGTGGTTTCCTTTCTGATGAATGACAAGTGCGCCGCCGGTACCGGGCGGGGTATGGAGGTCTTTGCCGACCTGCTGGGCGTGCATATCACCGAGGTGGGAGAGATGTCGCTGAAGGTCGAAGAGGAACCACCCATGGTGAGCAGCACCTGCGTCGTTTTTGCCAAGTCTGAGGCCTCCGCCCTCTTGCGGGAAGGCTGGCCCAAGGAGAAGGTTCTCGCTGCCTACTGCCTGGCCATGGCCCACAGGGTGGTCGGTCTGCTGGAACGGCTAGGCATAGAGGAAGACTTCGCCATCACCGGCGGCATCGCCAAGAACATCGGTATAGTGAGTAGGATCGAAAAGGAACTGGGGATCAAGGCGCTCAAGCCCTCTCTCGATACACAGATCGCCGGTGCCCTGGGTGGCGCCCTTTTTGCCAGAGCGCTGCTCCAGAAAGAGCGCAAGAAGAAGTAAGCATCCGTCGGAGGTGGAGGTGGAACCTGCTTCGTGCCTTCCGCCCCTTGTAGCTCGGACTGCATTCGGCGCTCGCTGGGTCTCTCCGTGTCGCAGGTGAGCCCATCGACAGGGTTTCGCTGGGACTGGGTGGCCTATCGGCATGAGCAGCCGTCCCGGTCACAGCCATGGGGCGCTCACGTACTCCCCTCACTCGTATGGAGGTAGAGAGATGATAGCCAATTATGGCTACAAGGATGGTTCGGGAGAGTACTACATCAGCGTGGATACGGACAAGTGCACCGCCTGCGGTGATTGTGTGGAAGCCTGCCCGTACGGGGTGTTCGAAGTGATGGACGACCCCGTGGATCCTCTCTCCGACGAACAGGTAGCCGTGGTCACCGAGGCCGAGCGGAAGAAAATCAAGTATACCTGTGGTCCTTGCAAGCCGGTGACCGACCGACCGCCTCTGCCATGCATGGCGGCCTGTGCCGAAGACGCCATCAGCCACTCCTGGTAGGTACAGCCTGTCACGATCGTGCCCTGACGGGAACTGAAGAGCCTGCCCCTTGTGAGGAGAACATCTCTTCCTAGCTGCCCAGCCAGTCGAACCCCCGTTGGTGGGAAGATGTTCGGCTGTCTTTCTTTGTGGAAGGAGTGAGGACGACAGGAGGTCTCAGATGGGCGAGATAACGCTTACCATCAACGATGTCGAGGTCACCGTGCCTGAAGGCACGACCATCCTCGACACGGCCAGAAGCGTGGACATCTACGTGCCCACTCTCTGCTCCCACCCCAGTCTGTCCGCATCACGGGGCCTGGAGCCCAGCGACTTCGTCTATCGAGGAGACGACAAGATCCTCTCAGAGAACAAGGACGAGTACGAAGGATGCCGCCTGTGCATCGTCCAAGTGGAGGGGATGGATGAGTACCAGACCGCGTGCGACACACTCGTCGAAGCGGGCATGACGGTGTACACCGAGACCCCCGAGATCCAGAAGCAGCGGCGCAAGAACCTCTTTCCCTACCTCCAACACCATCCGCATGCCTGTCTGACCTGTGCCCAAAAGGAGGGTTGCAGCCGCACACAATGCTCCGCCAATGTCCCAGAAGAGGAGCGATGCTGTCCGCTGCTGGGGAATTGCGAACTGGAAAGGATAGTTGACTACGTTGGCCTCCCTGAGGGGCTGCCGAAATACGTCCCTCAAGGCATACCTGTGCTGGATCAGGAGCCCCTATTCAATAGGGACTACAACCTCTGCATCGGTTGCACCCGCTGCATACGAGCCTGCCAGGAATTGCGGGGGATCGAAGCTATCGGCTTTGTCCACCAAGACGGCCAGATTCTGATCGGAACTGCAAAGGGACCCACTCTCGCAGAGTCCGCCTGCAAGTTCTGCACTGCCTGTGTGGAAGTGTGTCCCACGGGCGCCCTCACCGACAAGGAGGAGATCACAGCCGCCAATAAGGAGGAGGTTCTGGTACCTTGTGTGTCAGCCTGCCCCGCCAACATAGATGTGCCCAGATACATTCGGCTGATCGCCGACGGCAAGTACGCTGAGGCCGAGGCGGTCATCAGAGAGAAGGTCCCCTTCCCCGCGGTACTGGGTCGCATCTGCTTCCATCCCTGCGAGGAGGTCTGTCGCAGGGAAGAGGTGAACGAGGCGATGGCGATATGTGATCTGAAACGGTTCGTCGCCGACCAAGACACGGACCTCTGGAAGCAGAGCGTCAAGATCGCCCCCGCCACTGGCAAGCGCGTAGCGGTCGTTGGCTCAGGTCCGGCAGGCCTGACCGCCGCTTACTACCTCACTGCGCTGGGCCACTCGGTTACAGTCTTCGAGGCCGACTCCAAGCCCGGGGGCATGTTACGCTGGGGTATCCCTGCGTACCGTTTGCCTGCTGAGGTGGTGCAGAGAGAAATCGACAGTCTCCTATCTGTGGGAATCGAGTTGGAAGTCAATGCCACCGTCGGCAAGGCAGTCTCCATGGGAGATCTGCAAGAAAAGTACGACTCCGTGTTCCTGGCCACTGGCGCTCAGCTTGCCAGGAGAATACCAGTAGATGGCGCAGATCTGGACGGCGTGCTGTGGGGTATGGACCTCCTGAGGAACGTCAGGCGGGGAGAGGATGTGAAGGTCGAGGACAGGGTGGTGGTCATCGGCGGAGGCGGCGTGGCCATGGACGTGGCCCTCACAGCCCTGCGCCTGGGAGCGAAGGACGTACAGGTTGCCTCCTTGGAGTGCCGAGAAGAGATGCCCGCCACTGAGTGGGAGATCGAGGAAGCGGTGAAGGAAGGGGTGATTCTGAACCCCTCCTGGGGACCCCGGAAGATCGTGAGCAACAACGGCAAGGTGAAGGGGATAGACCTGGTGTGCTGCACCTGCGTCTTCGATGAGCAAGGCCGCTTCAGCCCCACCTTCGACGAGTCTGAGACCACCTCCATAGACACAGACATGGTGATCCTAGCCGTGGGCCAGGCCGCGGAGCTTTCGCTAGTGGAGGGTAGTGGCATCAAGGCCGAAAGGGGACTCATCAAGGCCGACACCGATACCCTGGAGACCGACACGGAAGGCGTCTTTGCCGGCGGGGAGGTGGTGAGCGGACCATCCTCGGTGATCGAGGTCATCCAGATGGGCAGGCAAGCAGCCATCTCCATAGACAAGTACCTCGGCGGGGCGGGGGACATCGAACAAGCCCTGATCCCACCAGACGAGTTCGACCCCTTCATGGGACGCGAGGAAGGCTTTGCCGAGCGCCAGCGCGTGTCGATGCCTTCTCTGCCCCTGGGCGAGCGCCACACTGGCTTCGATGAGGTCCACCTGGGTTATGACGAGGAGATGGCCCGCCACGAGGCCACTCGCTGCCTGAAGTGTGATTATCGTCTTCACATCCTGGCTCCCGTCCCACCGCCCGAGAAGTGGCTCGAACTCACCAGCGACGCCGTGGAAACGGTGCCTGAACTGGCTGGCGTATACCGGCTTCTCGACGCAGAGAAGGGCGTGTTGGCCATCAAGGGGGTCATGAACATGAAACAGGCCCTGGAAGAGGAGCTTCAGACCAACGAGCGAGCCTGCTTCTTCACCATCGAAGAGGATGAGATGTACACCAAGCGGGAGAGTGAGCTGCTGCAACAGTATCTCCAGCAGTTCGGGGAGTTGCCGGGTGGCGGCGCGGACGAACTGGACGATCTGTTCTAGGTCCGAGAGGGAGAGTTGTGGCGCCGGCGCATCACGAGTATAATCTGATTCCAAGAGGCTCTGTCAACCCAATCATGAGTAGGGAGGAAGAAGATGGCCAAACTGGCACCTGAAGACGTGGTGATCAGGGTCATGAGGGAGTCTGATGTGGAGCCTGTAACTGAGATCGACTACAAGGTCTTTGGCACAAGGCGTCCCGAGTACTACGACCGCAAGGTAGGGGAGATCCTGGATGAGGAGAGTGATCGTCTAGTGACATCCCTGGTGGCGGAGGTTGGAGACCAGGTGGTAGGCTTCATCATGGGCAACGTTTACCTGGGCGAGTTCGGCATCCCTGAGACCATGGCCTCCGTCGACACCATCGGCGTGGACCCTGACCATCAGAGACAGGGCATAGCGGGATATCTGCTCGAAGAATTCAACACCACCGTCAAGAAAGCTGGGGTCGACAAGGTCCACACGCTGGTCAACTGGGCGGACACCGACCTCCTAGGGTTCTTCGCCAACGTGGGGTTTGTCGCCGCAAACACGCTCAACCTCAAACTGGACCTCGAATAGGGGGTAGAGGCCCTCTCGCACGGAGGCCGGCTGGCGTTCCGGAGGCGGACCATGGCGGAGATCAAAACGAGGGAAGATCAGGAGTTGCTGGCCGACGGGTGGACCAGACAGTTCAACACCGACGAGCCCCGCCTCAGCGAGGCGCTGGAGATGTACCAACAGATGGGGCTGGAGGTGCACCTGGAGCCAGTGATCGTGGATCCCGACTCGGAGACCTGCCAGATGTGCTTCGAGCAGGATTGTGACCGCTACAAGACGATCTGGACCAGGCCTTCCGGCCAGTCGAGACTCGACGACGATCTATTCTAGTTGTCTCCGCGGGTTTCCCAGAGACCTGCCAGCGTCAACGGGGAAACTCGATTCCCCCATCACCATCGCGTTCTGAGAGCCTCTCGCAGATCCTGAAACCTGCGGGACGTTTGCTTCCTGCAATAGTCACTGTACGAGCACTTACGACGCCTGTGTCAAGCCGATACAATCCAAGACGAACATTCAGGAGATGCCAACCATGGGCAACGTGAGAAAGGTCCTGTTAGTCCTGCTGGTCGTGCTTTTCATGCTCTTCGTCTTGTTCATGCTCCTCTCGGGGTTCTACACCGACCTGCTGTGGTTTCAGAGCCTGGGGCTGAGTTCGGTGTTCTGGACAGCGATAAAGGCCAAAGTCGGCGTCTTCCTCATCTTCAGCCTGCTGTTCCTGCTCTTCTTCCTCATCAACCTCCTGATCGCCAGGAAGCTCTCCGGCTGGGGAGGCTTCTTTCTTCCCGACCAACGATCCTACATCACCTCCGGAATGGTCAACGTCGTTGTGGTGGTCGCGGCGCTAATCTTGAGCCTGATGAACGGCCTGGGAGCCATCGGCCAGTGGGATACCATGCTCCGGTACCTGAACCAGCGCCCGTTCGGCGTGTTGGACCCCATCTTCTCCCAGGATGTCGCCTTCTACGTCTTCACTCTGCCGGTATATCGCTTCCTTCGTGGCTGGCTGATGGAAGTCTTTGTGTTTGCACTGCTGGGCAGCGCAGCTCTGTACCTCGTGTCGCAGTTGGCCTCTTGGAAGCAGTTCAGTCTGTGGCTCACTCGCAAAGCCAGTTTGCATCTGGCGGTACTGGGAGCGCTTCTCCTCCTCGTTGTGGCCTGGGGCTACAAGCTGAACGCCTTCGAGCTCCTCTACTCGTCGCAAGGCGTGGCCTTCGGGGCCAGCTATACCGACGTCCACGCCCGGCTCCTGGCTTACAACCTCTCGTTCTGGGCAGTGATTCTCTGCGTGCTGCTGCTCCTGGGAGGCGTGGCCGCCAAGAGGCCCTGGATCCTGGCCGTGGGCGGCGGGCTGTGGCTGCTAGTCGCTCTGGGTCTGGGTGGGGTCTATCCCGCTTTCATGCAGCAGTTCGAGGTTCAACCCAACGAGTTATTCAAGGAACGCCCCTACATCGAGTACAACATCGATCTCACTCGGCGCGCCTACGGGCTCGACCAGATACAGGAGTTCGACTTCGGGTCCGTCGCAGAGATCACCGCCGAGGCATTGGCGGAGGCCGAGCCGACGATAAGAAACATCAGGCTCTGGGACTACCGACCCTTGCGCGACACCTATGCTCAGATCCAGGAGATAAGGCTCTACTACGAGTTCATGGACGTCGATGTCGACCGTTACTATCTCGACGGCACCTACCGCCAGGTGAGCCTGTCGGCGCGGGAGATGGCCACAGACCAACTGCCGTCCAGAACGTGGGTCAACGAGCACCTCCAGTTCACACACGGCTACGGCCTGGCGATGAGCCCTGTCAACGAAGTGACTCCTGAGGGGTTGCCAGAGTTGCTGGTGAAGGATCTCCCTCCCCTTACCCCGCCTGGACTGGAGATCACCCGTCCGGAGCTATACTACGGCGAGAAGACCGACAACTACGTCTTCGTCAACGGCACCATTGAGGAGTTCGACTATCCCAGTGGGGATCAGAACATCACCAGCACCTACGAAGGTGAGGGAGGGGTCGTCCTCGACTCTCCCCTCAAGCGGGCAGCTTTCGCCTACCGCTTCGGGGATGTGGCAGTCGTGCTCAGCGAATATCTCACGCCGGAGAGCCGCGTGATGATCTATCGCAACATCCACCAGCGCGTGCGCCAGGTGGCTCCTTTCTTGCTCTTCGACGCCGATCCCTATCTTGTGATCGTTGATGGGCGGCTCCTCTGGCTGCAGGACGCCTACACCGTGACTAGCATGTACCCCTATTCACAGCCCTACCATGATCGTTTCAACTACATCCGTAACTCTGTGAAGGTGGCGATTGATGCCTACAATGGCGATATGATCTTCTACGTGGTCGATGACCAGGACCCCTTGATCCAGACCTATGCCGCCATCTTTCCCGACCTTTTCTCCCCTCTAGATGAGATGCCGGATGCGTTGAGAGCTCACGTCCGCTATCCAGAGGGGCTGTTCATCATCCAGGGAGAGATGAACAACGCCTACCACATGCTGGATTCCACAGTGTTCTATAACCAAGAGGACCTGTGGGCGGTGGCACACGAGATCTACGCCGGCAGCGATCAGCCGATGGAACCATACTACGTCACCATGAAACTGCCTGGAGAGGAACAGGAGGAGTTTCTACTCATGCAGCCCTTCACCCCGGCCGGAAAACAGAACATGGTGGCGTGGATGGCCGCTCGGTCCGACGGGGAACACTATGGCAAGCTGCTGTCGTACAAGTTCGCCAAACAGGAACTCATCTATGGCCCCTTGCAGATAGAGGCCCGCATAGATCAGGATCCCGACATCTCCGGTCGGCTCTCCTTGTGGCGTCAACGGGGGTCCCAGGTCATCCGGGGTAACCTCCTGGTGATCCCTATCGGCAACTCCTTGCTCTACGTGGAGCCTCTGTACCTTCAGGCAGAGACCGCACGCATGCCAGAACTGAAGAGGGTCATCGCGGCGTCCGGAGAGCGAGTGGTGATGGCCAATACCCTCCAGGAGGCCCTGGCTAGCATCGGTGGGGCACCCGTACCCGTGGTCACCGAGGAAGGGGAGGAAGGCGAGGAAGGAATAGAAGCCGCAGGGCTCCACGACTTGACGCTCTCCGCCCTGGAACACTACGCACGAGCACAGGAGTACCTGCAAGAAGGGGACTGGGCAGGCTACGGAGCCGAACTGGAGGCGATGCGGCGCGATTTGGAGAGGCTGGAGGAAACCACCCGCTAGAGGACGGCTTCGCCTCTTCCCAAGGAAGAAAGCGTCAGCCGACGCTGCGCCGACGAAACCTGTGTATGGTGGCCGGAGAAGGCTTCTGGGTAAGAGAGGATGGATAGGCCTGCAGAGCTTCCTCGATGATCTTGGCTACGGCTAGCGAGGTCCTCAGCATGTTCATCAGGACCAGACCCAGCTTGGCCTGCACGCTAGCCAGTATGACGATGGCCACCTGCGAATTCACCTTCTCCACCAGTGTGAAGGTTCCCTTCTCCCCCTTGATCATCACCTGATCCGACTTGCCCTGCCACAGTTCCTGCGCTGTTCGATCACCAAGAGCCAAGAGGGAAGCGGTCATGGCGGCCACCACGTCCGCCTCGATGGTATTGGGCAAAGTGGACACGATGGTCAATCCTGAGGAGCTGACCAATACCGCTCCCATCAAGCCCGGCGTCTCCGCTTGCATAAACAGCAAGGCATCGCGCAATTTGTCGTTCAGATTCCTGCCGATAGCCATCTCACTCGGTTCCCAGATGATTCGCTCCAGGTATCCATAGTTTAGGACAGACACCACACCGCGTCAATAGGAAAATGGTACTAGCAGCTTCCATCAGACAGCGATATGTGATAGAATCAGTACACTCGGAAAGCATACTTTGCCAGAAGGAGTACTGATGAGTTGGCTAGATCTGTCTCCTGTAGATGCTCTGAGGCGAAACCATGCCGTGGAGCACGCCACGATGCACATACTGGCCCGGCGGCACCCCTACCTCAACGCCGTGGCCCGGACAGACCTTGATGGCTTCAACGTCTACGGACAGGTGGACACCAAGACCTTGGCGGACACCGCAGCGGAGGCCTTGGGTCGGCTTCAGAACGGGGAGAGCGACCTGGCGGTCCATCCCCGCTGTGGCACCAACTTGGCCGTGTCGGGTCTATTGGCTGGCGTTGGCACATTCGTTGCCATGGGAAGGTCCAAGCCCCGCCTAAGTAGGTTGCCGAGTTTCATTCTCGCCGCCACCATTGCGGTGCTGGTAGCCCAACCGTTGGGCCTGATCGTCCAGAAGCACATCACCACCTCTCCTCATGTGGAGGGCCTGGCCATCAAACAAGTCACCCGGCGCGAGATTGCAGGCCTCATCGTCCATAAGGTTGAACTGGAGCAGGCTTGCTAGGGGTCTGACGGGAGGAACCTCGTGTTCTATCTGCTCCACGGCGAGGATGAGTATACGCGCTCCCTGGAACTGACCAAGATGAAAACCAGGCTGGGAGATCCAGGAAGTGTGGACCTGAACACCACCGTTCTCGACGGACGAGACCTCACCTTGGGCGAGTTGACCTTCGCCTGCGACACCATGCCATTCCTGGCTGACAAGCGATTGGTGATCGTGAGCAATCTGGCGAACCGCTTCGAGTCGCGAAGTGGGAGGCGAAGGGAAAAGTCCGAACAGGAGAGCACGTTTCTTCAGCAGTTGACGGAATACCTCGGCCGCTTGCCTGACACTGCCCGACTGGTGTTCCTGGAACAGAAGACCATAGGGAAAAGCAACCCTATCCACAGACTCGCCTCCACCAGCGAACATGGCTACGTGAGGGAGTTCTCCCCTCCAAGCGGAAGAGCTCTCAACCGTTGGATCGCTGACCGTGTGCAGGAGAAGGGTGGTTCGATTGAGGCGGGGGCCATTCAGCTACTGGCTACGCATGTGGGAAACGATCTCCGGCTTCTGGATCAGGAGATTGACAAGCTTTGCACCTTCACTGACAGTGAGAGACCGATCAACGAGCGGGACGTGCAGGTTCTGGTCAGCTACGTGCAAGAGGCTAACATCTTCCACATGGTAGATGCCTTGGGAAAGAGAGAAACTCGCCAGGCCATGAAGCTGCTGCACAAGATGCTGGAGGACGGCCAGCACCCTCTGTATCTTCTAAGTATGATCATCAGGCAGTTCAGAATTCTGCTTCAGATCAAGGAGTTGCTGGCCAAGGGAACGTCAGCGGCGGACATAAGGGCGCTATTGAGCTTGCACCCCTTCGTGGTCCAGAAGATGACGAGACAGGCATCCAATTTCACGGTGGCTCAGCTAGAGACGATCTATCGTCGGCTGCTGGAGATCGACTTAGCAATGAAGACGGGCAGAATGGAGGAGCGTCTGGCGCTTAGTCTCTTCGTGACTGAGCTACATCGATGAGGCTCCATTGGCGGCCAGGACAGTCAGAGGCTCGTCGGCGGACGGCGGAGATGGAAATCCGTGCTCTGCTCAAAGGCGTAGGCCACCCCCAGTACTGTACCTTCGGCAAAGGGTCGCCCCATGATCTGTAGCCCTACTGGCAGCCCGTCACTGAATCCGCAAGGAATGGAAACACAAGGCAGACCAGCCAGGTTTGCGGGGATGGTATAGAGGTCGGCCAGGTACATCTCCAGCGGATCGTCCACCTTCTCCCCGATGCCGAAGGCCACGACCGGCGACGTGGGCCCCGCCACCACGTCTACGCCAGCTCGGAAGGCGCGATCCAGATCTTCTTTTATCAGCGTACGCACTTTCTGGGCGTTCAGGTAGTACGCATCGTAGTATCCGGAGCTGAGGGCATACGTGCCCAGCATGATCCGTCGCTTGACCTCCGTCCCGAAGCCACGCCCTCGGGCCTTGCTCTGAGCCTCAAGGATGCTGCGCGCATCTGGGGCGAAGAGGCCGTATTTCAGCCCATCGTACCGCGCCAAGTTGGCGCTGGCCTCTGCCGACGAGGTGAGGAAATAGGTAGCCACGAGATACCGCTCATGAGGGAAAGAGATCTCCCGAACCTCGGCTCCCAGCTCCGCCAGCTTCTCTATCGCGCTCCGCACCCTCTTTTCCACGCCTGGATCCAATCCCTCTGCGAAGTACTCAGCCGGCACTCCGACCACTATGCCGCCCAGGTCCTCCTTGAGGTAGGACGTGTAATCGGGCGTAGGCTCATCAACCGACGTCGAGTCCAGAGGATCGCGGAAGCCGATGGCGTTCATCACCAGAGCGCAATCGGTCACATCCTTGGTGAGGGCACCAATCTGATCGAGGGACGAGGCGAAGGCTATCAACCCGTACCTGGAGACCCGTCCATACGTAGGCTTCAAGCCCACCACGCCGCACAGCCCGGCCGGTTGGCGAACCGAGCCTCCGGTGTCTGACCCCAGGGCAAATATGGTCTCGTTGCCGAGTACCGAAGCTGCTGATCCGCCGCTGGAGCCGCCGGGCACACGTGAGGTATCCCAGGGGTTAAGGGTGGGGAAAAAGGCGGAGTGCTCTGTGGAGGAACCCATCGCAAACTCATCCATATTGGCCTTCCCCACCAGCACCGCCCCTTCCTCGCGCAGCCGCTCGACCACAGTGGCATCGTACGGGGGAATGAAGTTCTCCAGCATCCTGGAACCACAAGTCGTCGGAACACCCTTGGTGCAGATATTGTCCTTGACAGCCATGGGAATGCCGGTGAGGGGACCCATGTCATTGGCGGCAATCCTCTCATCGGCCTGCTTGGCGTGATCTAGCGCTATATCCGGAGTGGAAGTGACATAAGCCCTGATCCCCTGGTCACACTCCTCGATCTTCCTCAACACTGATTCGGTGAGCTCTAAGGACGAGATTTCACGACGGCGCAGAAGATCATGGGCTTCATGAACTGTGAGGCGATATAGACTCACCGGTCCCTCTTGGGAAAGATGGCCTGTACGCGGAGATAGCCATCCTGCGTGCAGGGGGCATTGCCAAGGATATCTTCGGTGGGAAAGGAAGGCCTGGTTTCGTCGTCCCGAAGCGGGTCTCCCTTGACCACCACGTGCGCTGTAGGGAGGACGCCGGTCGTGTCCAGTTCGTCAAGGAGTGCGACGTACTCCAGGATTTTGGACAAGTCGTTCTGGAGTTGTTCGATCTCCCCCTCGCCCAGCTCCAGCCTGGCTAGGTGGGCGATGTGTTCTACCTCGGCGCGGCTGATTCTCATCGGTGCCTGTCCTGGGGATAGCTCCCGCGTATCGGGAGCCGGTTGGAGTGAGGAGTCCGGGACACCTATTGGGGCATGATGACTACCTTACGCCCGGCACGTTCGCCGATGCTCTCCGTGCTCACGGAACGGTGGTCGCGCAAGGCCATGTGCACTATGCGACGCTCGTGGGCTGGCATCGGCTCCAGGGTCACGGGTTTTCCTTCGGCAATCACCCTCTCGGCCATCCTCTCGGACAACTCGGTCAATACCCGCTGGCGCCTCTTCTTGTACCCCCCCACATCAACGACGACATTGACCCAATGTTGAAAGCTTCGGCTGACCATGAGACGAGTGATGTACTGCAGATCGCGCAGCGTCTCCCCCTGCCGTCCAATGAGGATACCCAAGTTCTCGCCCTCGACGTCCAAGACCACAGGCATCAAGTCATTGGTTGGGCGCTCCCGCACATTCACTTCGGCCTCGATTCCCATGTGGTGAAGCAAGTTGCGAAGCATCTCCGCAGCCATGGCGGCCACGTCCCCCTCCCCAGAGGGGACGGGCGCCACCTCTTTCCACTCATCCACTGCTCCCGCAAGCTGGGTCAGAGTCACCCTGACCCGGGCCTCCTGTCGTCCCAGCCCCAGAATACCCCTGCTACCCTCGGCCAAGACCTCGGCCTCCACTTGCTCTCTGTCGGCCCCCAGTTCCTCCAGAGCTTTCTCAATGGCTTCGTCAACGGATTTCCCCGTGGCCTCAACGCTTTTTCTTCCCTCTTCCATCTTGCTTTGTTTCCTCTCTCTTGGGAAGCCCTGGTATGCCTGTGGGCAAAGCCTTTCTGATGTCTGCCCAGCCCGTAGTGAAGCCTTGCTGCAAGATCTGTAGCACGCCCGAGGCAATCCAATACACCGCCAGCCCAGACGCGACCTGCAGAGTGATGAAGCCAAACATGATGGGCATCATGGTCTGCATGCTTCTGTTCATCTGGGCCTGCGATGGATCCACAGCCGGCTGGGCGGTCAGCTTCTGCTGCAGCCAGAAGACCGCCACCACAAACACAGGCAAAACATAGAGAGGATCAGGACGCCCCAAGTGCAGCCACAGGAATTGGCTGTTCAGCGGTATTGAACGCGTGGCTACGTTGTGCATGAAGGGAATGGTATGGTATAGCCGCTGGGACAGAACCATGAACTGCTCAGGAGAGCTTCCCAACGCTTGATAGATGGACTGGTAGAGTCCTATCCAGATAGGCATTTGCACCAACATCGGCAGGCATCCCATCATAGGATTGACACCATGCTTCTTGTACAACTCCATCGTAGCCGCTGATAACTTCTCTCTGTTCTTGGCGTATTTCTTCTGCAACTTCTTGATCTCAGGTTGCAGGTCCTGCATCGCCTTCATGGACCTGATTTGCTTCTGGGTGAAAGGAAAAGTAAGCAAGCGGACCACCACGGTAAGGCCGATGACAGCCAGGACAAAGTTGTTGAAAAGCATACTATAGAGGAGCATCAGCAGGTTGAGCATCGGCTCCATTACCAACAGATTCCATATCTCGCTTATTCCGGCCATTCAACACCCTCCTATTATTGCTGCCCACCAGGGGTCAACTCCCACCTCAACTGCCCGGTCGAGACGTCAAGGGCGTACAGCTTACCATCATCAGCATTGACATAGACGAGTCCATGAGCCACAGCAGGCGAGGACAGCACCTTGAAGCTCCCCTCCTGAGGATAGTGCCAGAGCTGAGCACCCGTGTCGGCATCCAACGCATAGATCCCGTCGCTGCCTGCCGTCAAGTAGAGGACTCCTTCCTCCAACACCGGGGAGGCATTGATCATATCCCCCGCTTCGAACTTCCACCTCAGAGTGCCGTCGCCCGCCTCCAAGGCGTACAGGGAATGGTCCAGGGAACCAACATATAGGACTCCTTCTCCCAAAAGCGGCTGAGCCCAAACCCAATTCCCAGTCAGAAAGCTCCACTTCTCATCGCCAGTCTCGGCGTCCACAGCGTAGACCTTGTTGTCCAGGGAACCGAAGTACACCGTGTCTCCACCTACAGTAGGGGTACAATAGATGGCACCTCCCGTTGGAAACGCCCACTTGCTCTCGCCGCTGGTCGCATCCAGAGCGTACAGGTTCTTGTCGGCAGAGCCAACGTATAGAGTTCCGTCGTCCCACACCGGGCCACCCCAGATCTCCTGCCCCGTCTCGAACTCCCACTTCTTGCTACCCGTCCCCAGGTCCAGGGCATAGACCGTACGATCAGCGGAAGTGAAATAGGCCGTGTCCTGCCCCACGGCAGGGGTGCCCAGGAACGGCTCAGTGGCCTCAGCGCTGCCCACGGGGAACTGCCATCTCTTCTGACCATTGGTCACATCCAGACCATAGGCTCTGCCCTGGATATCCTGCCTCTGGAATATCAGAAAGGACGTGCTTTCGATCTCATATGACCCGAAGAGGAGCAATCCCTCGCTGATGACGGGCGTGGAGTAGATGCCCCCCAGAGGCTGTTCTGAGGGGAACTCCCACAACTGTTGCCGCGTATTGACATCTATCGCATACAACTTCCCGGTCTTGGAGGCCACATAGAGCACATCTCCGTCGACGACCGGTGAGGACCACCCCATGGCCGCCTGGCCGCCACAGCCTGCGAGCAGGATAGCGAACAAACCTAGCAAGGCCCACACAACGACGATCGCGGTCTTTCTGGTGGTCATCTCCTTCAAGGGCAGGTCTCCTTCGCTAGATCTTGAGTTCATGGTACCGGATCATACCCCCCCCGATGCAGAGGATGGCAACGCAGTATTCGCTTGAGGCCCAACCACCCCCCTTTCCCAACGCCGTACTTCTCAATCGCCTGGTAGGTGTACAGGGAGCATGATGGAACAAAGCGACAGGAAGGGGCAAGTATCGGGGAGATGTATCTTCGATAGAATTGAATAGTGAGCAGCACAAACCCTCTCATGTTGAAGTGCGGAAACAGGACTCGCTCCTGCCCGTTGCCCGACCAGATTATCACTCAGTCAACAACCTTGCCTTCCGGAGCAACTGCTCCACGGCGCGATCCACCTCTTGGAAAGAGGTCCCCCTGATGGGCCGGCGGGCGATGAAGACCACATCCTGGCCCGGCGATATCGCTCCCTGTCGTGACCTCGCTGCCTCTCGCAAGAGACGCTTCACTCGGTTCCGAACCACGGCCTTGCCAACCCGCTTGCTGACGGAAAAGCCGAAACGGCTGTGGTCGAGCCCGTTGGGAAGCACGCAGAGCACCAACAGGAAATGGGGCCATGAACGGCCCTCTCTCTTCACCCGCTGGAACAGCTCGTCGTCCCTCAGGCGATATCTCTTTTCCATTGCCGGAATTCGGCTGGAACAGTTTGAAGGTCCGATGGATCAGACCGTCAGTCTCTTGCGCCCCTTCAGCCGGCGGGCCTTGAGGACCCTCCGCCCACCAGGGGTGCGCATGCGGGCACGGAATCCGTGACTTCTCTTGCGTCTTCTCTTCTTGGGCTGGTATGTGCGCTTGGGCATGGCCACCCCTTTGATGGATATTCAAATTCTAATTATACCTATTCTCTGCTCCTCATGTCAAATCCAGCTCGCAGGCCACAGAGTAATGGCTGGTAGCGAACTGAACTCGCGCAGGCCCATCTGGAGCGCCACAGTCGGCCATGGGAATCTCACTCGGTGGGCTGCAGCCGCGGACAGCGCAGAACAGACGACGGCGGCGACTGAGGTGAGGGCAATGCCTGCTCAGTCCAAAAGAGAAGCCAAGTAGCGCATAGGGGAGTCGAACCCCTGTCTCCGCCTTGAGAGGGCAGTATCCTAGTCCACTAGACGAATGCGCCACACTCACATAAATTCTACCATCAAGACCATTGCTTGTCAAATTCAGCGCCGCGGCATCGGCAGACCCTTGACGACGAAGGATCTTTCCTCTATAATGAGTCTGCCATAGAATGATCGAGATCCAGGGGTCTCCGGCAAGCAGCGACGACAACCTGCAAAACAGGGAGACACCAAGACCGGCCCGCAGAGGATCGCTGCCTGATAACAGCAGCATGGGGCCTCATCTGGCTCCTGACCCACACAGGCTATTCGCCATGTTTGATTCGACCTTTGGTGATTCCAGTCCGTCATCTGATGGTGCTAGGGGCGCGCATCGCGGGGCGAGGTTTCCCAGCGCGGGTCTCCCTCCCGGTTCTATTTGTTATGGTACGCTGGGTGATCGGTGCCGCCGTGTTGACAACGCTCACTTTGTCACAAGAGGACACACGGACCAATGTCCCGAGCCAACCGCCTGTCAGATTGGGCGAGCGCTCCAGGCGACTGACTCGTCTATCAGCATCGAATAGGCCCTGAGCAAGCGATGCCTTCCCAGCCCTCGATATGCCCGTGCTGCGGTAGCTTCGACGTCGAAGATCTCCGCTGCAACTCGTGTGGCCATGCCATGGAGCACAACGCCATCTCCCCCACCTGTCCACAGTGTGGTTCCAAGAATCGCGACCAAAGTCAGTTCTGTGCCGAGTGTGGAGCCCCGCTGTTCGAGTACTGTCCTCAGTGCGGTGGCAAGACGGACACAACCGCTCGCTTCTGCGAACGATGCGCCTTTGATTACCAACGCATACATCGGTCCGAGCAACATTGTCAATGGTGCGGTGTCCAGAACCCCGTCCGCGCTGACTCGTGTCGGGAGTGCGGAGCCCGGCTGCGCACTAAATGCCCCCAGTGTGGTACTACGACAGAAGCACAGTACAGATTCTGCCCGCTGTGTGGCTTCGACCGCTCGCGGTTCGTGAGCGAGAAGCTGCTAGCCAAGCTTGACACTCAGAGCGGAACTTCCGAGGAATCAGCCTTCGCCCTGGATCTCAGCTCCGGATTCATGATCATCCTGATCATCATCAGCATCATTCTCGATGCCTACATCCTATCACAGATCTAGGGCACAATCTCATTGCCTGCAGACTGAGGGTGTGCTACAATCCTCCTACTGAGGGAAGGGGATCGTGGAAACGCTCAAGTGCCCCAGATGCAGCAGGCTTGGTCTACAAAGGACGCAACCCGACCAACTTCTCTGCGGCGCCTGTGGCGCCAGCTTCGTGATGACTTCCAGACAGGCCGGTCCCCTCGTCGCGTGTCCCCATTGTGGCTTCGGCAACGAACCCCAGGCCAGTATTTGCTGTGAATGCAGGACTGCCCTGGCCAAGTACTGCCCTCAGTGCGGCGCCATGTTGGAGTTGCCGATGCGTTTCTGCGATCAGTGCGGCGCCAACCAGGAAAGTCTCACCTCGCCGGATGGGCGATGTCAGTGGTGTGGCTCTCAGAACGACAAGGAAGCCGACGCCTGCGACGAGTGCGGGGCTTCTTTGATTGTGGCCTGTCCAAGGTGCGAGGCCAAGATGAAAGCCGGCCTCAACTACTGTAAGGCTTGTGGTTTGGACTATGCGACGCTACTGGAAACTGACGAGGATGAACCGTAGAGGGCTTCTGAGCGTACGGTCGGACAGAGAAGCTGTGCAGGAGGTACGGGAATGAGATGCCCTTACTGTAACGTTGAAGTGGGCAGCAATGACGTCTTTTGTGGTGACTGTGGAAAGCCATTGCCCAGGGCTCCCAAGGAGGAGCGCACGAGACGGACACCTCTGATTGTCGGTATCCTGGCCATAGTGGCAATTGGTTGCGTCATCGGGGGTGTAGTGATCGTCATCCTAGGCGGAAGGATGCTATCCGTGCTCCCGGATTTGTCACCTACGCCCTCACAGCTAGCCACGTCCACGCCTATCCCTACTTCCATCCTCCCCCCAACGCCCAGTGTCACCTGGCTCGCCTATGAAGGTGTTGAACTGGGCGTCTCACTTGAGTACCCGCAGGCCTGGTTGGTGAATGAGGATCTGGGTATGCAGCAAGTCGTCTTCGCCGAAAAGGAGGAAGACCTGACTGTGGACACCTTCCTGCTGGGCACAAGCTTCATCGTGGCTCTCAGTCTCACCGACGATGTAGACCTGCAAAGCCCGCGGGAGGCGCTACAGTATGCGACGGAATTCCTACGCCAGACATACGCCGAGGTGGAAGTAGGCGAGATAGAGACACGTCGCATCGCTGGCCACGACGGCGCGTGGGTGACTATCGAGGGCGAATTCGAGCGCCAGAGCGTACGACTCAAGGGATGGCTCGCTTCCGTAGTCGTCTACGACTACGTGTACCTGCTGAGCGGTGCCGCACCGATAGAGGATTGGTCGTACCAGCAACCGATCTTTACCACCATGTTGGATAGCGTACGGATATCAGAGCCTTACCATCCAACCGTTCTTCCGACTCCATCCCCAATAGCCTCCCCTACTCCGGCGCAGGCGCCTGGGGCAGATGGGTACGAGCCAGATGATTCCCTCGCTCAAGCCAGGCCCATCGCCACCGACGGCACCCCCCACTCACATAACCTCCACATAGAAGGGGATCGTGACTACGTCTACTTCGACGCTGACGAGGGCACCGGCTACATGATTGAGACACTCAATCTGGGAAGCAACATCGACACCATCATCTACTTGTACGACAGTGAAGAGAACGAGCTCGCCCGTGACGACGACGGAGCAGAGGAATCGCTCGCCTCGCGCATCACGTGGGTAGCACCCGAGAGCGGAACCTATTACGTGATGATCACGGATCTGGGTGACGACTCGGCCGGATCCAGTGCGACTTACGAGATCTCCGTAGTCTCGACTGATGCGATTGAAGGTGCAGACAGCTACGAACCCGACGAGAGCTTCGCTCAAGCCAGCTCGATAGCCACCGATGGCACGTACCAGACCCACACTTTCCACGTCACCGCCGATGTGGACTACGTCTCTTTCACCGCTCAAGAAGGCGTCGAGTACACGATCGAAACGGGTGATCTGGAGGGTGAGTGCGACACGGAGATCTACCTGTACGATGAGGATGGCACCGAACTAGACTACGATGATGACGGAGCGGACGAATCCGCCGCGTCGCGTCTAGTCTGGACCGCGCCTTCCGGTGGAACCTACTACGTTCTGATCGAGGAGTACCAGGGTGGGGCCGGGCCCGACGTGGGCTACAGGATCTGGGTCACCAGATAGCTGGACAAGGGATCATTGTCTTCCGTTCCTAGGCAACCCCTTTCGGCTAGCTCAGGACAGCGCCTCCGATGGAGTCAGCGTGGATTCTGCAAGAGGATCAGAGCGAGCATTTGAGAGGCTTCCCGGCGCAAGGGTCAGTCACGTACAAGAGGCGGGCCCCTAATCGCGTCGCACTGATGCCCCTACGTGCGCTACTGTCCTCAGCGCACTGGCGAGAGTCCCGCGCGCCGGCACGTTGGGCTCAACCAGCGACCAACTTCTGAAACAAGAGCCAGCCCACATAAAGTAACAAGATGAGACCAGCGGCCGCCAGCGCGAGATGGATAAAGCAACCACCCACCTTCCTTATCAGCCCTATCAACCACACCAACAGCAAGACCCCGACTATCGCGCCCACGACGAGAAAGAGAATTGGTTGCAGCATCCATACCTCCTATGGTCGGTTGTCTTAGAAAGACTGCTTAGTCAGTGGCTACTACGAAGGCAATGGCGTACCGTCGAGAATGGGATAGGCTGATGGCAAACTCATCCAGACCCAGTTGCTCAGCCCGTTCTCTCGCACTGCCGTGAAGCCGAACTAGTGGTTTGCCCCGCGAATCCGGGAGCACCTCCATTTCCCGCCACCTGATGCCTCGCAGCCCGGTGCCCAAGGCCTTGGACACAGCCTCCTTGGCTGCAAAACGGGCAGCCAGCTCTGGTACATGGTTCCCGCAATACTCGAGTTCCGCAGGAGTGTACACATAGTTGAGGAAGCGATCACCCCAGCGATCCATGGCCCGGCCGATCCGGCCCGTCTCAATCAAGTCCACGCCGACACTCAACATCCATCTATCCCTGCTGTTGGAAAGCGAACCGCTCGTCCACGATCACTTCGCAACACCTGACGGCAGTCCAGCCACATGCCCCTCAACAATTTGAGCCTATTCGGGCTTGTTGTATCCCCGCCCGATGCCCCGATAGATGAAGCCCAACCTCTGCATGCTGCGGGGCTCGTAGATGTTGCGACCGTCCATCAGCACGGGCTGAGCCATTGATGCTTTGATACGGGCCATGTCCAGGTGTTTGAACTCGTTCCAGTCAGTCACGATGATCAAGGCGTGACTCCCCTCAGCCACCTGGTATGCATCTTCGCAGTACATCACGGACGGCACCATCTCCTTCGCTTTGGCCGTGGCTACCGGGTCAAAGGCCTTGACGGAAGCCCCCTCGTTCTGTAACAGATGGATGATCTCCACGGCAGGAGCCTCGCGCATGTCGTCGGTGTTGGGCTTGAAGGCCAATCCTAGAACACCAATGGTCTTCCCATGCAGAGTGCCCAGTATCTCGCGCAGGTTCTGCACAATTCGTCTCCTCTGATCGCTATTGATCTCTATCACCGCCCGCAGCAACTGCGGATGACAGCCGTGAATGGAGGCCATATGCGCCAGAGCCTTGACGTCTTTCGGGAAGCATGAGCCTCCCCAACCCACGCCCGCGTCGAGGTAGGAGTGACCGATACGCTTGTCATACCCCATCCCTGCCGCGACCTCCTTGATATCCGCTCCCAATTGCTCACAGATGGAAGCCATCTCGTTGATGAAGGATATCCGATTGGCTAGATAGGCGTTGGAGGCGTACTTGATCATCTCCGCCGTGCGTAGATCGGTGACGATGATGGGTGCCCGCAGAGACAGGTACAACTGGGCCACTTTCTCCGCCGCTTGCCGATCGGTCGAGCCCAGCACTATGCGGTCTGGGTTCAAGAAGTCACTTATCGCCGAACCCTCGCGCAGGAACTCGGGATTAGAGACCACAGCGAATTGCAGGCCAGGGCTGACGTATTCCTCCACGATCTCGGCCACCCAATCGGCCGTCCCAATGGGGACCGTGCTCTTGTTCACGATAACCAGGGAGTCAGTCATCTCCCTGGCGATGGTTTCAGCAGCCATCCGCACGTACTTCAGATCTGCCTCTCCTTCGCTGCCCGATGGTGTGTCCACAGCGATGAAGCCGAATTCAGCGTTCTCCAACCCCTCGGCGTATGAAGTCGTGAATTGCAGCCGCTCCACCTTGGCGTTGCGCTCCACCATCTCCTGCAACCCCGGCTCATAGATGGGCAGCTTGCCCTCCTTCAGGCCGGCCACCTTCACTTCATCTATGTCCACACAAACGACCTCGTTACCGAGGTCCGCGAAGCAGGCTCCCGTCGTCAGACCGACGTAGCCGCCTCCACCTATCACACAGATTTTGCTCATGGATGCACCTCACCGTCCTAAGTTTGGTAATCTACAACAACATAGCTCTTGGCGATTTCCAATCCCCTCTGCTCCCGGAAGGCCAACGAAGCCTCCCTACTTGTCCACCAGGTCACTTATGACCCTTCCCAGTCTCACGCTATAGTTCATCCCTCGATCTTGAGGATATATCTGTGCCGTGTTGGCCAGATAGAGTCCCTCCAACGGTGTCTCGTGGGAGGGGATGCGACGGGAGTAGCCACAGGTGATGACCGGTTGCGCCGCATCCTCGCGATACAGCCACGAGTCCTCCACCCAATCCACTGCAAAGGTCGGGTTGATCTTCCGTAGTGACGGAAGATAGTGTATCAGCAGCTCCTCAGCCGACGCGGAGTACAGAGGGTCGGTCCTGGAGACATACTGAGTCAGATACAGGATGCGTTTGCCGTTGTACTGCTCTGGAGGGATGAGATTGGTATGTTCGATGGCTCCTACAAACGGGAAGGAGGGATCGCTGATGTTCAGCCAATAGATGTGGGACAATGATCGGCTCATCTTGAGCACCAGGCACAGGGAAGTCTGATAGTGCACCTGCCGTAGCTGGTCGGCGTACTCCTGGGGCAAACTGGGCACGATGTCCAAGAAGACAAATGATGGCACAGTGGCGATGACCTTGTCGAAGGACCAGGTGTCTCCCGCCTGGACGACTCGGACCCTGCCTCCCTCGACAATGATCCGCTCCACGGGCGCATCGGTCAGTATCTCTCCTCCAGCGGAGGTGATGCCCTCTGCCAGAGCGTCAACGAAGTGCTGGAAGCTGCCATCCATATAACCCAAGAGCTCTCGTGCTAAGCCTCGGCTCCGAGAGCCCACACGGTCCTTGAACTTGCTCCACAACCAGGCCATGGTCACCTGGTCGGCGTACTCTCCGAACTTGGCCCGCAAGAGGGGAGAGAAAATGACCTCGTAGGCCTGCTCTCCGGCATATCTGCGCATCCATTCCTGGGCTGTGAGATCCTCGAGAGTTCGCCAATCTCCGAACCTCTGGAGGTACAGGGTCACCAGGCCAGCCCTGATCCGTTGCGGGAAGCTCAGGGGCTCGAAGCGCAGGAGGTCAATGGGAGTGACAAAGTCGTATATCTGACCCTCTTGAAAGAAGCCAACCTTGGACGCCAACCACTGCATCCGCTCTCCCAACCCCAGTTCCTCTATCAACCCCATCATGTCCCCATCGCCGGTGAAGATGTGATGGTAATACCTCTCCAGAAGCGTACCTTCCACCTCGAAGGTGCTGGCTTGCCCCCCCAAATAGGGCTGCCTTTCGAAGACCAAGACCTGGTGCCCCTTCTTGGCGAGCTCGTAGGCCGCCGTCAAGCCTGCCAACCCGCCTCCGATAACGCCGATTTCCATCGTCAGAAGTCCTCGTTCGAAGCCTATACAACCGCCGTCCGGTCCGGCTCTCCCACTCGAAGTCTTTCCATTTCTCCCCAACTGATGCTCTCGCGCCAAGCGAAGTACACACCCAGAGCGGTGATGGGGAACCACAAAGCAGCGTGCAGGGCCAGCACAAAGCTAGTGGCGGTGTACCTCGGGACTCCAAACAACACCAGGCTCTCTATTCCCGCCACCTCGAAAGTGCCCAGGTATCCAGGGCTGGAAGGAATGCTCGTGGCCAGGTTCACTATGGCGCACGCGAAGACCAGAACGTAGAACGGCTGATCAAAGGGGAAAGCCTGCATCACAAACCAGTATTTCCACGCCTCCACCAGCCACAGAAGGATCGAGAGACCCAGCACAAGCAGCATGCCCCGGCCGCTGCGAAGCACCTGGAGCCCTTCCACGAACTTCTCTAATAGACCTTGTATCTGGTCCCGGAAGCGGTGAGGCACCAGACAACTCACAAGCCACTGGCTAACCCTCTCTGTCCGCTCTGGTGAGGAGGCGATGAGGAGAAAAGCCAACAAGGCCCCAAAGAAGAGGAGGCTCACGAACGGCAGAAGCTGCCTGAGGAACTCGTTGGCGGGCACCAGCGGTAGTATGGCGAAGACGAAGATCAGCATGGTGATGCCGTCAAAGATGCGTTCCACCAGTATCGTGGCCAGGCTGGCGCTGGCACTGACGTTTTCCTTCCTTCTGAGTACATAGGCGCGAATCAGCTCCCCCGCCCTGAAAGGAAAGATGTTGTTGCCCATGTATCCGATGACCACAACTGGAAACAGAGATCGCACGGACACCAGCTTGATGGGTCGCAGAAGGTACTGCCAGCGGTAGGTGCGCAACCACACGGCACCAAAATAAACAAGTACGGCAGGGACGAGCCACCAGTAATTGGCCTCTCGCAGGCCCTGCCAGACCTCCGGCAACCTCTGGCCTCTGAGCGCATAGAATAAGAAGAGGACGCTGATGACGACCCCTAACCAGACCCTCCATCTCTTCCTCATGGCTTGCCTATCTTACTCTATCAAGTGTCAAAAGGCCAACCTTGGGCGAGCTGACAGTGCTGAGTAGCCCTTGCGAAAGCCAGTCCTGCATCCCAGATCCCTCTGCAGCACAAAGGCCTGCGTCCTTTGCGAGATCCCATGCGGGGTGTTCAGTAGCCAACGAGGTCTCCCATCTAGCCCGCGATGCCAATCTCGCTCCGTAGCCGCTCAGCGCACCCCGTAGCCACTGGTTGCCTTGGGTGAGAGAGTCATCATCCCTCGCCGACCCTAGAATGATCCAGACATACTGAGAGAATCCAGAAGAGTGTTCATCAATACCATCTCCGCCCGCGTTTTGACACGACAGGACAGAAGTGGTATCATCAGTCTGTGCGCTCCAAAGCGGCATCAGGCGGCTTCCACACAGATTCTGAGTCACGTCGGGTATCTGATCTTCACCGTCGGCGAATCCTTGTTGGTTGATAGGCTGATTCTAGAGATCCCTTCCGGGAGGAGGTGTTGTCATGAGATTTGAACTCCTGTCTGACAACGACATGAAGGCCATGGATGCACTGAAGGAATCCCATGGCGGAGCCAAAGGAATAGCCGAGACAATCGAGGAGATGAGAGCTTTCGAGACCAGAAAGAAGCTCCTCGCCGAGACCGATTATCGCGAGATGATCGAGGAGGCAGAGGAACTGGTCAAGAAATTCCCCAAGGTGGGGGATTTCGAAGAGGCAAACGGTATCACCTACCAGGAAGAGATGGGAACAGCGACGTCTCAGGTATCAGGATTCCAAGGGGCAAGGGTCACTCACCGATGTATGCGGAGGATCGCCGAGGCGGCTTCCAGCGAGGTGCCGGTCTTCGTGCCTGCCGAGATGATCTCCGTTGTTGCTCTTACCGAGGACTACGTCTACCGCGGCAACCTTATGGCCACCCTCGCTATGGCTGAGTACATCATGGGGGTCGACTGGTTCTGCAGCACTAACTTGATAGGCACCCCACTACCTGAGAAGAGGTTCAAGGACATAGAAGAGGCCACAGGAGTACGCTTTGAGACCAAGCCCGCAGGCGACGGTCTGGTTCAGCTCGTATTGACAAACCAGGGAACGTTCTTTGGCAACTTCGGAGGGATTGAGGTGGCAAACGACAACCATCTGGTGTACCTCGATGGCATAACGAGGGCTGCCAAGACGACTGGCGCGAACTTCTTCTTGAATCCAAGTTGGAGTAGCATAATCGCTGTCTGCTACTACGGCCGCGACATCCCCAATCTCTACATCAAGATCTCGATGATGCTCTCCACGCAAAACCTGATGCAGCTCAGGATGCTCTTGAACATCATGAACGAGTACCTCAGGGACGATATGACAAGCCCCATCCGCGAGATCAACATCGGTAACGCGGTATCGCCACAGAACTTCGTGAAGTGCAGTAAGGAATTGGAGGAGAGTGGCATCAAAGGCGTAGACCTGGCCGCGCACATTCTGATCAACCCCGATCTGGGGCGGGCTGACTTCGACTGGTTTGAGGACTCGCTAAGGGTTCTGGAAAACGGCCGTGATGTGACCTTCAAGTATGAGAGCGATGGCCAGAGCAGAGAATTCGACACTATGGAGACCTACTTCCTCCCCGAGGAAGAGAGGATTGCCAACGCCCCAAAGATCGGCGATGTCATCTACTGCAAGACCCTGCAATGCACCAAACATGCCATGGAGTACATGAGGAGGGGCATTCCGGTCAGGTTCGGCCAGAGTTCTCTTAGGTAGGAGCGGTGATGCTTCACCGGCTAAGGCCTGCGTGGCGAGTGCTGGAGGTCTGCGCAGACCCTGCTTCACACATAGAGTTCTTCCGCCCCGAGGCTGAGTTATCGATCCCTCAATCAGCCCCCAGACGGCTCACTGCGGGCTGTGACGATTCTGGTGCCACAGAATCACGCGCAACAGGGGCCGTTGAGTCGTGCTGTCTCAACCGCTGCGCCCCGACTTGAGGCTATATCCGTAGAGGAGCATGAGATGATAGAGGAGAGGTATCGTCCAGGCGGCGTCAACCCAGCCCTCGTCACCCCCTTCACCAGGGATGATGAGATAGATGAAGAGGCACTGCGGAATCTGCTGCGGTTTGTTTTGCCCCATGTGGATGGCGTGGTCCCTTGCGGCACCACCGGCGAGTTCGTGAACTTGTCTCATGGTGAGCGGCGGCAGGTGCTGGAGATCTGCATAGACGAGGTAGGAGATCAGATACCCGTCATCGCGGGAACCGGCGCGGCCTCTACGCGAGAGGCGATCCAGCTAGCCCGTCATGCTCAGGAAGCTGGGGCCACCGCCTGTCTCGTGGTTACGCCTTACTACCTTCATCCGTCCGACAAAGGTATCTACCAGCACTTCTTCGAAGTGGCGAGGTCGGTCGATCTGCCCATCATCTTATACAACATCCCTCAGACAGTGGACGCCTACATCCCCCGTCCGGTCCTCGAAGACCTGAGCGAGATCGATAACATCGTGGGACTCAAGGACTCCTCTGGCGATCTTCCCTACACCATGGAGGTGCTGGAGATGACCCAGGGCCGCCTCGATGTGCTGGTCGGCCATGATGAAGTAGTCCTGCCAGCGCTGGCAGGCGGTTGTAGCGGCATGATACTGGCCAGTGCCCAGATCTTCCCTGAGATCTGGCAGCAGGTGCTCACGAGCGTTCGCGAAGGCGACCTGCAAACCGCCCGCCAATTACAGATGAATGTGCAGAAGCTGGCCCGGATCTTCGTTCGCTACGGTGGCGGCGTGGCTGTGAAGGCCGCTCTGAACATGATGGGGGTCAAGGTGGGCCGCCCACGGCGTCCCTTGAAGCCGGTCGGTGGGGCCATGGTCCACGAAACGCGAGCGGAGATCCAACTGGAGCTGGAGAAGCTGGGCAAGATAACGCCCCAACAGATAAGCTGGGCGATGCCCAAGGGCCCGCTGGCTGACAGGTTCAGCGATGTTGGCATCGCAGCCGAAATGATTGACGGGAATGGCATATTCCTGGGAAGCGCCACCGAGGGAGAGGGTCCCGAGACGGTGGGCATCGACCTGATTGTGGGTCCAAAGAGCGGCCCCGTGGGCGAGGCCTACGCCAGGCAGCTAACCCATCCCAGCCATGGCTACGAAGCGCTGACCACCATCGCCGAGCCCAACCTGACCGTCAAGCCCTCAGCGCTCATCGTGCCGACCGTCGAACTGGTCAACCTGCGCCAAGCCAGTATGGTCTACGGTCCTACCCAGGCAGCAGTGGCCAAAGCAATCCTGGACAACATAGAGCAGAAGATCATCCCTCTAGTAGCTCTGGACAGAGAGGTCATGATCGCCATGGCCACCATCCATCCCAGGGCCCTGGACCGCCATCAGTTGTACGCCAACGTCCACGCGGCCGCGGACAAGGCCGTCAAGATGGCCTTTCGAAAGCAGCGTTAGACAGACAACAATAGCAGGAGGCAGTATGAGAGAATGCAACGTGCAAGAGAACAAGGCATCATGCCCGTGTACTTACGAGCCGTGCAGCCGCAAAGGCATCTGCTGTGAGTGCATCAAGTATCACTGGAGCATGGGCGAACTGCCGGGATGCCTCTTCCCGCCGGATGTGGAGAAGACCTATGACCGCTCCATCGCACGATTCGTCGCCATCCACAATCGTCACTAGTCCGCATACCCGGTTGGGTTTCCTCGGACACTCTGTAATCCGTCGTTTGCAGCTTTCAGGAGGCGATCGATATGGATAGAAGGCCAGACTGGTTGAAGGGGATTATCCCTGCGCTCGTCACCCCTTTCACGCCTGAGCAAGAGATAGACGAGGAGGCGATGCGTCGCCTCCTCCACTACGTGCTACCCCACGTGAATGCCGTCGTGCCGGTGGGGACCACGGGGGAGTTTGTCTACCTGTCGGAGGAGGAGAAACGGCGGGTCATTGACATCACCCTTGACGAAGTAGGAGGCCAGGTGCCGATCATCGCCGGCACAGGCTGCACGAACACCAGAGACACCGTGGCCCTGACGGAGTACGCCAAAGATGCGGGAGCCGCGGCGGCTCTGGTGGTGACGCCCTTCTACTTCAAGCCCACGTTCAACGAAGTATACGAGCACTATGAGGCCGTATCCAAAGTGGGCCTGCCGATCATCCTCTACAACATCCCTCAGTGCGCTGGCACTCACTACAGGTGGTGGACCGCTGAGGGGATGGCCTACCTGGACAATGTGGTGGGGATCAAGGATTCCAGTGGGGATGTGCCCTTCCTGATGGCTCTCTTCGAGAAGGTCAAGGGACGGATCGCTATCATCTGTGGCCACGACGAGATAGTGATGGCCGCCCTGGCCGCCGGCGCCGATGGCGCGATCCTCGCTACCGCCAACCTGATACCCGATATCTGGCAAGAGATCTACACCTACACCAAAGAGGGCAAGATAGAGGAAGCACAGGAGCGGCAGCGGGACATCCAGCGTCTGGTGCGGATTGTGGTGCGCTGTGGCTCCACACAAGCCACCAAAGAGGGACTGCGCATGATGGGCATCCAGGTGGGGAACTCACGCCACCCCATCATGCCTGGGGGTGCCTTCCGCCGAGAGGACCGCGAGGAATTGCGCCTCCAACTGGAGGAGTTGGGCAAGATCCCCCCGCGAGACATCGCATATGACTTGCCCGAGGGAAAGATCGTCCACAGCGCAGTGCCCGCTACGCCCCAGACCCCTCAGCGAGTGAAAGATCTCACCATGCTCGTAGGAGAGGGGTACGCCGGCCCACCCGATTTCGAGATCGCTCATGTGGACCTACTCATGGGAATGAAGGATGGACCGGTGGGCAAGGCCCTGGAGGAGGCACTGAGCAGACCCAAGCCTGAGGACCCTTCGGGCAAAGACCTGACGCAGTTGAAGATCATCTACGAGCGGCCACGTACCTTGCTGGTGCCGACAGTGACAGTGCGCACCAAGAAGCAAGCACGGCACATCTACGAGAATGCCGTCGAGGGGATCGTGATGGCTATCGAGTCCAGCCTGGCGGACGGCTTCCTCCCTGAAGGCGCCCTGGACGACCTGGTGATCATCGTGAACGCCTTCGTCCATCCATCAGCGGCAAACCGTCGTCGCATTGCGATCAACAACTACAAAGCCGCGCGATCCGCCATCCGCAAGGCTATCGAAGGGCGACCCACTGTCGAGGAGTTGCTGGACGAGAAGGAAGCAGCTCGCCACCCGCTGCGGTATGCGCCGTGATCCAGTGCGAAAGCTCAGCACACAGCCACCGGAGCAGTCGCTGAACAGGTCAGAGCCGCATCAGGATCACAGTCCGGACCACACTCCGACGGCCCTCGTCAACGCATTGTGGTCACGATAGTTGACAGCCAGGCGTAATGCGGAGGAACAAGTGAAAACACTGATCGCTCTGTCCTTGACGATGATTCTCATTGTCGCCGCGGGAGGCTGCGGCGCAGCTCCATCGCCCACCACGACCCCTGAAAGAGCCCGCACCGACTCCTGCGCCGCCTACAGCAACACCCATACCCTCTGATCCGACCCCAACGCCCATTGTGGAGACGCCAGTACCACTGGTGGAGACACCGGCGGCCCCCATGGAGATCTCCAGCAGCGCCTTCGAGCACGAAGGCGAGATTCCGCCTCGTCATGCGGTTTGCCCTGACGAAGCGAACATCTCCCCCGCCCTGAGTTGGTCCAACGTGCCGCCAGGCACCGGGAGCCTGGCCCTCGTCTGCGTGGATGCCCTGGGTACGTATGGACATGAGGGGGGGTACCGGAAAGTGCCGTCTTCGTGCACTGGCTTATCTACAACATCCCACCCATAGCCACCAGCCTGCCAGAAGGTATGCCAGCAGAGGCCACTCTGGATGACGGCACCTCGCAAAGCCGAAATGACTATGGAGAGGTCGGCTATGGAGGCCCCTGCCCGCCACCTGGGGATACCCACCTATACTTCTTCACCCTCTACGCCCTTGATACAGACCTGAATCTGCCACCTGAGGCAGAGAGAGATGCGCTGCTCCAGGCCATGGATGGGCACATTCTCGCTCAGGCGGAACTCGTCGGATCATACACCTGGTAGTGGCGGTCCTTGTCCAGACGCCACCGCTGTTGGACGTGGATGAGTAGGCGCATCGGTTATCCCTGCACAATCATGGACTTGGAGGAGCTGAATGGGCCATAGATACGCCGTTCTTGGAGCCGGACGACAAGGGATCGCAGCGGCGTACGATATTGCGAAATTCGGCGACGCTGAGGAAGTCCGCGTGGTTGACGCCGATCTTGCTGTCGCCGAGGCAGGAGCCGAGCGGATCAATGAACTGCTAGGCCAGCGGATTGCCACCGCGATCCGGGCAGATGCCAGCGACGCAGCCCAACTTGTGCCCGTACTCGATGGGGTTACCTCCTTCGTTAGCGCGGTGCCCTACCACCTGAATCTGGCGATCACCGAAGTTGCCGTCCGCGTTGGGGCCAATATGTGCGATTTGGGAGGCAACACCGGAATCGTGCGCAAGCAACTGCAACTCGATGCCGAGGCCAAAGCAGCGGGCGTTTCGATCATCCCTGATTGTGGTATGGGCCCGGGGATGAACATATCACTGGCCACATACGCCATGTCGCTGATAGACAGGCCTCGTGAGGTATTCATCTGGGACGGCGGTCTCCCGCAGGATCCGAAACCGCCATGGAACTACGTGGTGACCTTCCACATCGGTGGCCTGACCAACGAGTACTATGGCAATGCCTATTTCCTGCGTGGTGGCAAGATCACCGAGGTGCCCTGCTTCGACGGCCTTGAGGAGCTGGACTTCCCGCCACCCCTCGGTCGGCTGGAAGCCCCTGTCACTTCCGGTGGACTCTCAACCGCGCCTTGGACGTTTGAAGGCCAACTGGAGCGCTTGGAGAACAAGACGTTGCGCTATCCTGGCCACTGGGCCCAATTCAAAGCCTTCGCCCAGCTCGGCCTGTTGGAGGTTGAGCCAGTTCAGGTCGGCAAGGTCAAGGTGGTCCCCCGCGAGGTGCTCCACGCGCTCCTCGAACCAAAGATCACGCGGCCTGAGATCCGTGACGTGGGTGTGGTACGAACGAAATGCGTCGGGGACAAGGACGGCCACCCCGCCGAGGCGATCGTTCAGCTTATAGACTTCTATGACGACGAAACCGGTTTCACGGCCATGCGGCGCCTAACCGGCTGGCATGCCTCGATAGTTGCCATCCTGGCTGCGCACGAGCGGATTGCACGGGGGGCCATGCCAGTCGAACTGGCGATTCCAGGACCTACCATCGTGGAAGAGGCGCGGCGAAGGGGGTTCGACATCGAAGAGCACGTCGTCGCAGTCGAGTAGCAGATCCCACTGTATCTAGCCAAATGGCAATTCGTCATTAGGTAGTCTACAATGAGCATAGATTGCCGTTTCCCATCTCCCCAAAACCTCACATCGACCTGGGGTACTAGCCTAACTGGTGACAAAGAATGAGAAGTGAGCTTGAAGAAATCCAGAGGAAAACCGCTCCTGTCTTCAAACGCCATGGCGTCACACGAGCAGGACTGTTTGGCTCTCTGGTCAGGGGGGAAGTGCAAGAGAGCAGTGACATAGACATCCTGATAGAGCTGGGGCGAGAAAAGAGCTTACTGGATCTTGTGGCATTGAAGCTCGAACTTGAGGAAGTGCTTGAGACGGAGGTAGATATAGTTGAGTATTCTACCATCCACCCTCTTCTCAAAGACAGAATCCTGGGGGAGCAGGTACCGCTGTTGTGAACTGAGACCCCCGCATTCTCATCGAAGAGATCATGGAGAGCATTGCGAGAATCGAGGAATACACACGTGGCATTGAGAGAGATGAGTTCTTCCAAGAAGCGTGGATTCAGGATGCGGTTATCCGCAGGGTCGAAATCATTGGAGAGGCCGTCAAGAACATACCAGATGACTTCAGGGCTAGAGATGCAGATACTCCCTGGAGACAGATTGCTGGGATGAGAGATGTCCTCATACATGTGTACTTCGGAGTGAATCTGGAACGCGTATGGATGGTCGTTGTGAGGGACTTGCCGGACCTGAAGTCAAGGATTTCAGGGATTCTGGACGAACTGGAGTGATGACCAGCGTACCTCTTCCTCGCCAAGCGCCAGGCCGCAACATCAGTAGACGCCATCCAATAGTCCGACGGCCGTGGCCCCCCCCGGTTGCGCCGCTCGCATTGGGCGACACCTCCGCACGGCCGATGAAGCCCCACATCACCCTTATGCTGCGGCCAGACTTACGGTCCCGCCGGCTGCTGGATTACCCCTCGTCAAGCTCAGGATAGACAAACCCAGCGGCAACTCTGGGAAGTATTCTCCCACCCCCTCTCTGGGATGATTTGACAGGGCCCCACCTTTCTGGTATCATTATAGTGCAATTAGCACTCTCCATATCAGAGTGCTAATTCCATGCATGGGGACGATTGGGCACCGTGGACAGCTTGAATTTGGACCGATTGACTGAGAGACAAGATAGAATCCTGGACTTCGTTGTTCGGGAATACGTCGATACGGCTACGCCGGTGGCCTCCAAGACGATCGTGAGGAGACGTGATCTGGGCGTCAGCTCCGCCACCGTCCGAGGAGAGATGGCCCATCTGGAGACGCTGGGTTATCTCACCCACCCCCATACTTCCGCCGGTCGTATCCCAACAGCCATGGGCTACCAGTACTTCGTGGAGTACCTGATGGAAGAGGCAACGCTGCCTCTGATCGAGCGACGGATGATCGAGCATCAGTTTCACCAGGTTGATATGGAAGTCGAGCACTGGATGAAGCTGGCAGGGGCCATACTCACCAGCAAGGCCAATACCGCGTCCCTGGTGACGACACCCAGAAGTCGGCGATCTCAGTTCAAACGCCTGGAGCTGACTCGAGTGACCGACCGCACTGTGCTTTTGTCTCTGGTGCTGCGGGAGGGACTCGTCAGACGGCAAGTCATTGAACTGGAGGCCTCTCAGATCGCCGGGGCGCTGCGCCGTCTGGCGAACGAACTGAACGCCGTGTTCCTCGATCTGAGGTGTAAAGAGATTGAGGACAAGACCCCGCAACTGAAGCGGCCGCACCGGGTGGTGGGAGAACACGTGGCACAACTGATGGACGACGTGGACGTGCAGGGCAGCCTTGAGTTGCAAAGGTACGGCTTCGCCCAGATTCTGAGACAGCCGGAGTTCACGGCAACGGAGCAGGTGGAGAAGGTGGTGGGTATCCTGGAGCATCCCGGGCACCTGGAGTCCATAGTCGCTGAGGTGGGGCTTTCTCACAGTGGAGTTCAGGTCATTATAGGCGGCGCGGACCGCTGGCCTCAGATGACGGATTTCAGCCTAGTGCTGGCCCGCTACGGCGTAACCTTGCAGACGACTGGCGTACTGGGTGTCCTGGGCCCGATCAGGATGCCCTACAGCAGGAATGTGCCCATGGTTAGCTATGTGGCTAGTCTGATGAGCGAACTGGTGCAAGGTCACTACGGCTAGCTTCTGGCTGAACACTGGCCTCGCACCGATACGGAGGTGGACGAGCAATTGGAAGAGAACGAGGTAGAGGAAACCCTCGAAGAGGAAGTTGATAAACTGGAGAAGGCGAGTGCCGAAGCTGCCGAGTATTTGGACCAGCTTCAGCGCTCCCAGGCAGAGTTCTCCAACTACAAGAAGCGTATTGAGCGCGAACGAGAGGAGTTCGTGACACTCGCCAACGGCGCGTTGATCAGCAATCTGCTGCCCATCCTTGATGATTGCGAGAGAGCCCTGAAAACGGTGCCCGACAACTTGCAAGGTCTGACCTGGGTCGAGGGCATTTCCCTGATCGCGCGCAGGCTGCGTATGACGCTCGAGCAGGAAGGGCTGAGTGAGATCGAAGCTACTCGAATGAAGTTCGATCCAGAACTACATCATGCCGCGGTCCGCGAAGAGACCAACGAATGCGAAGAGGACGAAATCATCGGCGTGTTGCAGAAGGGATACAAGCTGCACGACCGAGTCCTGCGCCCGGCCATGGTGAGGGTGGCAGCCAAACCGAGTGGTGAAAGCAAGGAATAGAGTGACTCAAGAAGGAGGGCAATTGAGAACATGGCCAAGATTATAGGCATTGATTTGGGAACTACAAACTCCGCTGTGGCGGTCATGGAGGCCGGAGAGCCAACGATCATCCCTAGTTCGGAGGGCGGACGCCTCACCCCCTCGGTGGTAGCGGTATCCAAGAATGGAGAGCGGTTGGTGGGTACCATAGCCAAACGACAGGCTGTCACCAACCCTGACAACACCATCTTCTCCATCAAGCGACTCATGGGACGCAAGTACAGTGATCCCACGGTGAAGCGCGACATCGAGCTGTTGCCGTACAAGATCACGGAGGCGCCCAACGCAGACGCGCAGGTGGTCATGGGTGGCAAGGAGTACTCTCCTCCTGAGATATCGGCTTTCATTTTGCAGAAGCTGAAGGCAGACGCCGAGGCCTATCTCGGTGAGACTGTGACTCAAGCGGTCATAACCGTGCCGGCCTACTTCAATGACTCCCAGCGCCAGGCCACCAAGGACGCGGGTCGCATCGCTGGCCTTGAAGTACCGCGCATCATCAACGAGCCAACGGCTTCGTCCCTGGCGTACGGTCTGGCCAAGCAGAAAGATGAAAAGATCGCCGTTTTTGATCTGGGGGGAGGCACCTTCGACATCTCCATCTTGGAGATCGAGGCGGGAGACCCTCCGGTGTTCGAGGTGCTGTCCACCAATGGCGACACCCACTTGGGCGGCGATGACTTCGACCAGCGCATCATTGAGTACGTGACCGACGAGTTCAAAAAGGACCAGGGTATCGATCTGCGCGAGGACCGCATGGCCCTCCAGCGGTTGAAAGAGGCCGCTGAGAAGGCGAAGGTAGAGCTCTCCACGGTGATGCAGGCTGAGATCAACCTGCCCTTCATCACCGCGGATGCCAGCGGCGCGAAGCATCTGACAATGACCTTGACCAGGTCCAAGGTGGAGCAATTGGTGGGCGATCTCATCGAGCAAACGCTTCCTCCTTGCCGACAGGCCTTGGAGGACGCTAAGCTGACCACGACGGACATTGACGAGGTGATCCTCGTCGGTGGACAGACGCGAATGCCCGCTGTGCAGGAGGCGATAAGGAAGTTCTTCGGGAGAGAGCTCCACAAGGGGGTGAACCCCGACGAAGTGGTAGCGCTGGGCGCTGCCATCCAGGCCGGCGTGCTGGGTGGTGAGGTCAAGGACGTGCTGCTCCTCGATGTCACCCCTCTCACCTTGGGCATCGAAACGCTGGGCGGCGTGTCTACCGCACTGGTACAGCGCAACACAACCATTCCGTACCATACGTCGCAGATCTTCTCCACAGCCGCTGACGGACAGACCAGCGTAGAGGTCCACGTCGTGCAAGGAGAGCGACCCATGGCAGCAGACAACAAGACCCTCGGACGGTTCATCCTAGACGGAATACCGCCAGCACCAAGGGGGATGCCGCAAGTCGAGGTCTCCTTCGACATAGATGCCAACGGCATTCTGAACGTCTCCGCCCAGGACAAGGCCACTGCCCGCGAGCAGCACATCACCATCACCGCCTCCAGTGGCCTCAGCGAGGAAGAGATCAAGCGCATGGTGGACGAGGCCAAGGCGCACGAGGCGGACGACCTCAAGCGGAAAGAGGAAATCGAGACTCGCAACAACGCCGACACGACAGCCTACACGGCGGACAAGACCCTGCGCGATCTGGGAGACAAGGTGCCAGCGGACGTCCGCAGCGACGTGGAAGCCAAGGCTGCCGCAGTGCGTGAGGCGCTCAAGGGTCAGGACGTAGACCTCATCCAGCGCAAGACCCAGGAACTGAATGAGGCGATGCAGAAGATAGGGGCTGCCATGTACGAGCAGCCAGGTGCCGCTCCTCCTCCCCCGGGCGGGGAGGCCGGCCCTTCAGAGCCAGAGGATGAGGGCACCGTCGAGGGCGAATTCCGAGAAGTGTAACGTGAGGATTCAAGGGGCAGGGAGGACTCCTTCTTGCCCCCTGCTTTGTCTTTCGCACTGTGATGAGATAGACTATGTCATTCCATCTGGTTAGTTTGCCAACGCACGCTTCATGACATCAGAAAGAGACTACTACGACATCCTGAGCGTTAGCCGCTCAAGCAGTGACGCTGAGATCAAGCGGGCCTACCACAGCTTGGCCCGCGAGTATCATCCCGACCTCAATAAGTCTCCCGACGCCGAAGACCGCTTCAAAGAGATCAACGAAGCCTACGAGGTCCTGAGCGACCGTAGAAAACGATCCGAATACGACCGCTGGGGCCGCACTGGGTTTGGAGGAGGCTTCGCCACCGAATCCAGCGGATTTGGCTTCAGCGATATCTTCGACGACCTCTTTGGCTTCGGGGGGATGCGTAGCGCCGCGAGACGAGCCCCGCAGAAGGGACCCGACCTGCGGTACGACTTGACCCTCAGTTTCGAGGAAGCCGCCTTCGGTTGCAAGAAAGAGATAGAGATTACCAGACTGAGCACCTGTCCCGCCTGCCGTGGGACAGGCGCCGACCCGGGCACTGAGCCGATTCGCTGTCCACAGTGCAGCGGTACAGGCGAGGTGCGTCGAGTGCGCCAGTCAGTCTTCGGTTCGTTCGTGAACGTCAGCACTTGTGGGCGCTGTGGAGGAGAGGGGGAAGTGGTCACTACCCCTTGTACCGAATGCCGCGGGCAGAAACAGGTGCGTGTCATCAAGCGACTGTCCATCGACGTTCCCGCAGGCGTCGACGATGGTACTCAAATCCGTCTCTCCGAAGAGGGACAGGCAGGCACGCGGGGCGGGATGCCCGGCAACCTGTACGTCGTGATCTCTGTCCGGAAGCATCCCTATTTCAAGAGGCAGAACCACGACATCTTCCTGGAATTGCCCATCAACGTGGCCCAGGCCACCCTGGGGGATGAGCTGGAGGTCCCCACTCTGAACGGCTCGGAGAAGCTCATCATACCCGCAGGTACTCAAACCGGTGAGACCTTCCGCCTGCGCAAGCAGGGCATACCCTACCTGAGAGGCGAAGGGCGAGGCGACCAACTGGTCACCGTGTATGTGGTAACCCCGCAGAAACTCACACTCGAACAGCGGCAACTGTTTGAGGAGTTGGCCGCTACCCTGGGCGAGGAGGTCATCCCCCAGGGCGAGAAAGGGTTCTTCGACCGACTGAAGGAAGTGCTGAGATAGGGCACCTTAGTTGCGGGCAGCCGAATGTCTTGTGTCACGGTGTACGCCGGTTGCAGACGAGAGCCTTCCCCAGCCATAACCTCGGATTACCATTGGACCGTGCGCAGTCTTTTAGGGAAGTCCAAGACGAGAGAGGTCATTCCCGCATCCTGCGTGAATCGGCTCTTGAGGGTTCAGCGATTGAACGGGCTAGAGATCAGTATCCAAGTTGCTGTCACCAGGGTGCAGTCGAGGCCATCTGCCAACTGTTCGATCTCTATGGCCAGGGAGGAGCGGTTCAGAAGCAGATCTGCCTCAGTCAAACGGACCTGGGTCACGCTGTGTGCAACAAGGTGGCAACCAACCATTGAGTCCTAGGTGACACTACAGGAAGGCTGATCGTGCATCGTCTTTTCGTCCCCGCCTCATGGCTAGAGAAGGAGCGAGTCACCATCACGGGCCCGCTGGTGCACCGCTTGAGGAGTGTGCTTCGCCTCAAGTCTGGTGCCCACGTCATTCTGCTGGACAACTCCGGCTGGGAACACGAGCTGGAGATAGATACCGTCTCCAGCCAACGAATAGAGGGCCGCGTAACTCACAAGTCCCTGGCAACAGCGGAGCCTCGCACCAAGATCACCCTGTATCAGGCCCTGCTCAAGCTCGACAGGTTCGAGTGGCTGCTCCAGAAAGGAACGGAGATGGGGATTGTGGGCTTCGTGCCCATGATCGCGGAGCGCTGCATCATCGGGAGCCTAGAGGAGATAAGCAAGACCAAGGCGGAGAGATGGCAGCGGATACTGACGCAAGCTGCGGAACAGTCTCGGCGCGGTCGCATCCCCAGCCTGCGCCCGGCTGTGCTCTTCCCCACCGCATGCGAAGAGGCAGCGCGCGGAGGCTTGACCCTCATCCCTTGGGAGGAGGAACAGGAGCAAACACTGCGCTCCATCCTCAGGGCCGCCGAACAGCCTCCCTTCTCTGTCAATCTCTTCATTGGGCCTGAAGGAGGGTTTACCCCCCAAGAGGTGACTCAGGCCCAGCGCTACGGAGCGATCCCCATCACTCTCGGCCCCCGTATCATGCGTGCAGAGACAGCCGGACTGGTGGCAGCGACGGCGATCCTGTACGAGCTGGGAGATCTGGAATAGGAAAGATGCATTTGATGGTGGCGTGCAAACGTGCTATAGTTGCTGTGTGAATAGCCTGCCTCTGATCGGACCGCTGGTTCGTCA
>Ga0209979_1000570_pt1 | contig 48123 bp, 44 predicted proteins | sample AnhtaG_FD_183114 | JGI IMG/M metagenome (GOLD analysis project Ga0209979, IMG submission 183114) | Deep subsurface microbial communities from Anholt, Denmark to uncover new lineages of life (NeLLi) - Anholt_01485 metaG (SPAdes) (version 2) | ecosystem: Environmental > Aquatic > Marine > Oceanic... | reverse complement strand
GCGAGGTCTGCAAGGGCAAGCGCTACAACCGCGAGGCCCTCGAGGTCACCTTCCGCGGCAAGAACATCGCCGAGGTCCTGGACATGACCGCCGAGGAGGCCCTGCGCTTCTTCCAGCACTTTCCCCGCGTCCGCGCCAAGCTGGAGACCATCAACGCCGTCGGCCTGGGGTACATCCGCCTCGGCCAGCCCGCCCCCACCCTCTCCGGCGGCGAGGCCCAGCGAGTCAAGCTCTCCACCGAGCTCTCCCGTCGCTCCACCGGCAAGACCCTCTACATCCTCGACGAGCCCACCACCGGCCTCTCCTTCGAGGACACCAACGCCCTCCTCCGCGTCCTCCAGCGGCTGGTGGACTCCGGCAACACCGTCGTGGTCATCGAGCACCACCTCGATGTCATCAAGAGCGCCGACCACCTCATCGACCTGGGGCCCCTGGGAGGGGACCGCGGCGGCTACATCGTCGCCGAGGGCACGCCCGAGGAGGTGGCCCAGGTCAAAGACAGCTTCACCGGCCAGTACCTCCGCCCCAAACTCGCCGACGGCCGCCACGGCGGGCGGGAGGGGCGGGCAACAGAGCCGGCTACCAAGCTTGCGAGAGGAAGATAGCCAACGGTGCCGCTACCGCTCAAGTCTGAGGAGCGCTACCTGGGCCATGCTATAGAGCTCCTAGGGGTCAGGCCAGGCGACTTCTCCGGTTTGGCTGCCGTCGCCACCATAGCGGACGCAGGTGGACGCCGGATTTCCCGGTTCACCGAATTGCTGGACGGAGTGCTGCAGGGCGGAGCGAATGGCTGGCCGGAAGACGATGAGCAGGCAACAAGACAACTCATGGAGCGCGCGTTCCACAGAGCCCGAGGAGCAATTCTGCTAGACCGGCTCCAGGAGTTAGACAACTCCAAATTCCACGTACCCCAGCAAACGCGCTACGCCGAACGCAGCCGCGACCATATCAGCCGCCTGGTGCTCCTTGCCCTTGAAAACGTCATCCACCTCAGGCCTCGGAGCTATGGCCATGAACCATTTGATGACACCGGCATATGCCTGTTGGAACAGGTCGATCCCAAGGAAATGGACTACGCCCTGGCCAGGCTCCACAGGGCGGGCCTGATCGAGCCCTGGGCGGCCGCAGGCGACCCAGGCAATAGAAGACTCCGCGCGACCGACGCCGGACTACTGGCAGCGGACAAATTGTCCACCGAGACGCGGGCACCCGGCTTCCTGCTGGAGGAAACAGTCGCTAACTTGGAGCGCACCCTAGGCAAGTACAAGCCCGTACTCGTTGAGAAGCTCCGAGAACAGTCAGTCCGAGTGGCCGAAGCACGGGAACTTGGCCAACACGATGTGGGTGAGATCGCCCACTCCTGCGAGCAGATCATCCAAGACTACCTTGACCTTGACGTTCTCTGGGAAGGCGTCGACCAAGAGCGACCACCCAAGGGCAGCACCCGCGACCGGCTACGAATGATCCTGAAGGCAAGATCGCCCTCCGAGACCGAGAGGGATCTCCTGGAGGCACTGGACACGTATGTCGTGGGCTGGTTTGGCAGGCTTGAGCAGTTCGTCCACAAGTACCGGCACCTTCCCGGCGAATCGGACCGGCGCCACGCCAAGAGGTGCATTGTGTACACATACCTGTTGCTGGCGGATCTCACAGAATTGTTGGACCTCTAACGGCCATGTGCAGTAGGGGCGGTTCGCGAATCGCCCCCACACACTGAAATGACCTACAATCCTCCTCGTCACCATCGTCGCTCAATGCGGCTGCCGGCTTACGACTACACGCAGCCGGGCGCCTACTTCCTCACTGTGGTTGCCCACCAGCGGCAATGCCTGTTTGGTGAAGTTGTCGACGGGCAAGTGCTAGTGAGTCGTTATGGCGAAGCGGTGGGGCAAGAATGGCTACAGTCGACGCAAATCCGCCGCGAAATTCAACTGCATGCGTTCGTGGTTATGCCAAATCATATTCACGGCATCGTCATCATAGGCGGCCAGACCATGAATGTAGGGGCGCACGGCCGTGCGCCCCTAGGCCGTGCGCCCCCGCATCGTTCGCCACGCTCACTCGGCTCCTTCGTCGCTGGATTCAAATCCGCCGTTACCAAACGCATCAACCACATGCGGCGTACGCCCGGTCTCCCTGCATGGCAACGCAACTACTACGAGCACGTCATCCGCAGCGAAGAGGAGCTGCACCAGATCCGCCAATACATCATTGACAATCCAGCGCAATGGGACGAGGATGTGGAAAACCCCCGACGTTCAGACCAAACACACCGTAGCCACCGTTCCCGAACCGCCCCTACTATCGTATGACCGGCGAGCGCCTGCTATAATCCCCAGAGGCGAATCCGTTGAGGGAGGCCTGATGGCCTCCCCTGCATTCCGCCTAAGCACATCGAGTAAGGAGCGTCTATGACCTCAGTCGTCAAGAAGCGGCGGAAGAAGATCAGCAAGCACAAGCACCGCAAGATGCTCAAGAAGACCCGCTGGCAGCGCAAGCACAAGGGCTAGAGGGCCGGGTCAAGGTGACACTGGTCATTCCGGGCGACCCGGCCCAGGGCGTCCCGGAGCTTCGCTTCCAGGCCAACCCCGTCTACAACCTCTATCACTACCTCCGCACCCTGGCGGACCGGCCGCAGCCGCCCGCCATCCTGCCACCCGCGCAGATCGCCCGCCTGCTGGGCGCGCGCCTCGCAGTGCGGACCCCCAGAGAGCACTAGCGGGCTGGGCGAAAGCCTGTCGCCGGCTCGGTCGCGTGGCACGCCGTCCGCGGCGGCGGCTCGAGATTTCCATTTCCCACCAAAAAACCGGCCAGTTTAGCAAGAGATCGCTTCTTAAACTACTTCCATCTGCGGCGGGCATGCCCTAAAATAGCGCACGGTTTGTCCGGTCCGGCGTGTTTGTAGTTCACTGGAGGGATTCAGCGAGCCATGACGTACATCATCTGCGAACCCTGTGTCGACGTGAAGGACCTGGCCTGTGTGGATGTCTGCCCGGTCGACTGCATCAAGCAGGAGGGCGATGCGGACCGCATGCTCTACATCGACCCCGACGAGTGCATCGACTGCGGCGCCTGCGAGCCCGCCTGCCCCGTCACCGCCATCTTCGCCGAGGACGATGTGCCCGACGACCAGAAGGCCTGGATCCCCATCAACTACGACTGGTTCAAGGAAGGCCAGAAGGACGCTGTCCGCGCCAAGGTCAACGAGCTGAAGCCGCCGTCATAGCGAACGCGCGACGACACGCTCGTTGAGGGCCTAGCCCGACAAGAAGAGCCCGCACGGTCGCTGACCGTGCGGGCTTTCGTTGCACCAAGTTAGCGCGAGGCCCAGCCCTCACCCCTCGCCGCTATCCTCCCCAGCCGGCAGCTGCGACGGTAGCTCGGGGAGGGCGGGCGCCTCCAGAGGCCGCGCCAACCGTTCGCCGAAGCGGCCCACCATCCTGTCCACGTCCTCGTACTTGCTCTTGGCACGGCCGATATGCCCGCCTAGCACCTCGAACTCGCTCTGGAACTTGGTGAAGTCGTGATTGAGCTGGTCCAGCCGACCCAGGATCTCCCTCGCGTGCTCCTCCACCCCGATGATGTGCAGCCCGCGCGCCAGCGCCTGAAGGAAGGCATAAAACGTGTTCGGCGACACCAGATAGACCCGCTTCTTCAGCGCCTGGGTCATCGGGCTCTCACCCTCAACCCCCACGATCGTCTCGTAGTACACGTTCTCAGCGGGGATATACATGAGCGCGAAGTCAAGTGTGCCCTCGTCCGGCCGGATGTACTTCGCCACCTCGTCGATGCGGTTCCCCACCTCTCGCACGAACGACCGCCGCTGGCGCGCCCGCTCCTCGTCCGTCCCCGCCTCCAGCATCCGCCGAAACGCCTCGAGCGGGAACTTTGAGTCGATGGGAACCAGCCCCTCCGGGAGCCGGATCACCGCATCCACCATCTCCCCGTTCCTGAACTTGTGCTGTACCGAGTAGTGCGCGGCCGGCAGCACCTGGGAGAGAAGCTGCTCCAGCAGCATCTCCCCAAATCCACCCCGCAGCTTCGGCGGCTTCAGCAAATCCTGAAGGGCCGAGATATCCTTCCCCACGTCCAGCATCTGCCGCGTAGACTCATACATCTGCCCCAACTGCTTCTTGACATCCCCGATGGTCTCGCTCGTGCTGGTAAGCGAATGGCTGATGTTGCCCTGCACCGCGTCCAGCCGCGCGTTCATCTCCTGCCGCTGCTGATCCAGACGCGCCGTCATCTCCTGCCGCTGCGCCTCCATCTGCGACTGCGCCGCCCGCGCCGCCTCCTGCCCCTGCCGCAGGAAGTAGTACATCGCGCCCGAAATCGCAACCAGCACCGCTACCAGCAGGACGATGATGATGGCCTCCACAGGCCACCTCCTTCAGCTCAGCTCGACGGCCTCCCCGTACTCCGGCACGATGACCTCGATCTCCTCGCCCCGAAACTCCTCCACGAACCGCTCCGGGTGCTCCGTGTGGATCGGCAGCACCGTCTGCGGCCGGATCTCCCTCACCAGCTCCATGATGTCGGACGATGACGCGTGCCCGGACGCGTGGAGCCCTTCATCCTCCGTCCCCCAGCTCCCGTCGTCCTTCTGGTACGGCAGGCCCCTGTGCTCCAGCCCGAAGTGCGCCAGCCAGTTGCGCAGCCGCCCGATGTCTATGCCCTGGTCCTCACTATACACCTCGCTCGACGAGTAGATGTACTTCCCACCCTTCGGCTCGATGTCGATGAGGTTCTTCACGTCCCAGAAGCTGAAGCAGAGGATGTACTCGCCCTGCGCAGCCGCCACCTGCCGACCGGTCACGAACCGATCGCGATAGCCGGGCACGCCGTCCACGTCGCCCCGCAGGCGGCGCTCCCACTCCATCGGCTCCACCTTCAGGTCCTTGTAGATCATTATGTCATCTTCGCTGGCGACGCTCGCCACCTCCCCCGACACCAGCCGCATCGCATCGAGCATATACGCGTCCTTCGCCAGAATCACCAGCCGCCGCCCGCACTCGCGAGCCACCCGCAGGAACGTCTCCAGCCGCTCCACGTTCCTCGGCCCGAAGTCCGCCACCACCAGCCCCTCGACCCCCCGCACCTCCGCCAGCAGGTTCTCGGCGACCTCGTCCTCCGTCGCGTCCGTCCGCTCGTGGCCCCGCGCCTCCATCTCGCCGACCCGCGTCCCCTCGCACAGCAGCACCCGCGGCCGCAGCGCCCGCGCCTCCTCGATGAACCGCCGCGTCATCTCCGAGCGCGAGCCGTGCACCCGCAGGTCGCCCGTGTACACGACCCACCCGACCGACGTCTCCACCGCCCACGCACAGGCTCCGTAGACCGAGTGATCGAGCGGGAACGCCCGCGCCCTCAGCCCGCCGATGCGCGACGGGTCGGGCACCGCCTCGGCCACCTTCAGCCCGCGACCCCTGCCCGGCTTCTCGTTCCAGAAGGCCCGCGCCTCCTCGCTCAGCCCCTGCCCGTCCACGAACGCGAACGGCCGCTGCACATGCGGTACCTTTCGCCAGTCCTTCGTCGACCTGATAGGGCCCTCCTCGTCGTCCTGCTCGCGAGGCGTCAGGTAGCACACCTCCTTCTCGAACTCCGCGATCCCGCTCACCTGCATCGCCTTCGCGATGAACGCCGTCATCGCCGACGAGTAGATCGGTATCTCCGGCCGCAGGAACGAGATGTACCCCGTGTGGTCGATGTGCGCGTGCGAGACCAGCACCCCCGCGACCTCCTCCAGCCGACGGTAGTCCGCCCTCTCCCGGAAGCGCGACCACACGTCCCCCGCCGGCTGCAGGTCCTCCCGGTACAGACCCTCCAGCCGGGGCAGCAGGCTCCCGTAGTAGTGCCCCTTCTCCCCGAGCTCCATCTCCAGCAGGTCCAGCAGCCCCGTTCCCGGCCGCGGCTTCAGGTACTCCTCGTAGTACCTCTCCCGCACCTTGAACGACATCCCGAAGTCGAAGAAGACGCGCGCATCCCCATCCTCCAGCAGGATCTTATTCCCACCGATGCTCCTCGCCCCGCCCCAAGCCGTGATGGTGATCATCCGCTACACCGTCCGCACCGCGCCGACCTCCACCACCGCCCTACCGGCCTCACCCTCATTCCTCCGCGCCAAGGAAACGCTCGACCGCAAAACGTTCGTCCTCTTCAAGCTCCTCGGGGATGTCAAGTCCTTTTGTTGCCGCCCGAAGAGCCGACACATCAACCAATCGTTCAAGCTCTTGCATTCTGAACCCTCGTTCCCCGAAAACGTCGTCGACGTACCGCCTCAAGAAGGGCGCAACCAGCCTAGAATCCCCCTTGAACAGCGACACTAGGTAGTCGGTCACAAGCTCCTTGTCCTGCAGTTCATAGAGCACACGCACTCCCCAACGTGGCTCCTCAGACACCAGGTTTCTCCCAGCCTCTACATACTCCGTCCGCACCCTCCGTCGCAGTTCACCCCGCAGGCCTTCGACGTCAACGTGCGTCCAGTTCCTGATGACATGGTTTAGCTCAGGCACCGCAAAATGAACGATCCCTGAAGCGAAGCTCAGCGGCCCGGTTCTCACCACCTCAGCCAGCACCTCTTGGATCTCAGGACAGTCCTCGAACGCTGCCGCCAGAGCGAACACCACAGAACCAGCCAAGTGATGCTCGCTCATCTCAAAAGCCGGGCTTTCGGTTGAATACAGCCCCTCCCGTTCCACGACTCCCCAAATCGCGTCTCGGGCCCGAGCCCGCTCAACTTCTCTGGCGAAGGTCAGTAGACGATCAAGAGCGCTGCGCAGCGTTCCCTTCTCCTTCGCGTTCTCAAGCGCCGCCCCCACTAATCCTCTAACCTCAGCGCCCGCGGCATCATTGACCTGCCGGATGGTCGTTCGCACCCATGCATCGCTGACCTGCCCACTCGGCACGCCCAACTGGAAGTAGACATCGATTCGGTTGGGAGCCGCCGCTCGCTGCTCTCTACTCCACTCCCCTAAGTACGCCCCTCCGTGGCCGCCAGTCAACGGCAGCACAGACTCCGCAAAAACCGGGAATATCTCTGACAGCACGCCCTTCACCGTTTCTCTACCGTCATCATCACTCAGGCTACCCAGACAACCCTCGAAATGTGCCTTCCTCCGCTCATTCTCCTGCCCGGCCCACGCGCCCTCTCCGGCCCCACCACAGAAAAGGTCGCGGTGTGACCGCACATCCTCATACACCTCTGGATAGAAGACACGAACGAACTCAAGACCGAACAAATCCGCGTAGTTGGCTTCCCCAGAAACCAGCGGTACCGCAAAGGCAGCCGCGTTCAGGAAGCGCTTCACCGCCCGCAGAGTGGTGATCCGCCGGGACATTCCTGACCGCCACATGTTGCCCATCCGCTCCTCGAAGTTACTCTCGTACGTGATCCCGTACGCCGCCTGGATCTGGTCCAGGCCCTTATCCAGGAACCTCCCCACCGCCGTGCGCTCCGGCGCAGGCAACCTAATCTCCACCTGTATCAGCTTCTCCAACAGACGCGGATCACCCTCCAGTTCCTCCCGCAGCTTTCCCTCAACCGCCCGCCGATCAAATGCCAGGAGGAAAACGAACCCCGAGAAGGTATTCCACAGCTTCACCAGCTTCAGAACCGTCCGCACTTCTTCCGCAGGCAGCCGGTCCACGTCGTCGAGCACCACGACGATCCGGCCGCCCACCGACCGGCAAACGCCTGATACGTCCGCACGCAGCTCCTCGAGCCCCGGAACCCTTTCGGCCAGGTTCTCGAAGTTGGCGCCAAACCCGAAGAGGCTCACGCTCGGCAGAGACGACAGCGTTCTGCGCGCTTTCCTCCAAACCTCCCGCCCAGCCTTTTGCGCCTTGTGTTCCGGCAAATCCAGGATTGCGCTCTCGATTGAGGTCAAGAACCCTTGGATCAGTGCCTCGGGTGAATTGAAAAACCACGGATCGAATTGGATGATGACATGCTGTCCCTGCCGTTCCAATTCCCCGACAACAAGATTGAGGACCGAAGTCTTGCCCTCCCCCCAATCCCCCATGAGACCCACCACCAAGGGCGTCCCGGCGGGCCACGCCGCCATCGCCCTGCATATCCCCTCCACCAGCGGTCGCCGCCCCAGGACATCTTCATCCCATTCTTTGATCGCCTCGTCCGACAACCAGACCTGTGGCCCCGCTGCCGACCCAGCATCCTCGGCACGCGCAGGCCGCCGGGCCAGCAAACCCCTAACCAGCCTCAGCACCTTGCGCAATCTCTCCTCCTCCGCTTGCAAGCCCCCCCTCAAGCACTCCACCCCCCCCACCATCAACCCCTACACTACCACCCAACCGAGGAGATTGCACCATCCCGCCAGCACGCCGCAGGCCCCCAAACGGGGGTGCAGGGGGCTCTGCCCCCTGCCGGGGGTCTGGGGGTGTCCCCCAGATCCCAAATACATATCGAGGGCGGGCGGGTGGGCAGAACCACCTATCCCCAAGGCGTGTCCGACCAAGCAGTCCGTGACCATCAACCCGCAGGATTCCCTACCTATCCCCCGTCGCCAGACCCTCCTGCCCTGTCACCCCAACTCGAGTCAATTCAACTATAGGCCCAGCACCTCCGCAGCGTTCCTACCTAGAATCATGTCCTTGTCCTCTTCAGTGACCTCCGGAAGCCCCATGAGCTGCAGAGGAGGCGGGTGTTCTAACGACCTGATCGTTTCAACCCACTCCTTCTGTGACATCACCTCCGTGAACAGTGGCCAGTCGCTGCCGAAGAGGATCTTCCCTACACCGCCATGCGTCGCTTTCGCCATGGCCAGACATTGCGCCAGTGCGAGAGGTACCTTCTTGAATGAAAGTTGCCACCCGGAGATGTCCACATACACGTTCGGGTTCTTGTATGCCACACCCACAGCCTCTTCAACCCACGGTTGGCCCACGTGGGCCATGATAATCTTGATGCCCGGGAAATCCACGGCTACCTTGTCCAGATACACAGGACGGTTGAATTTGAGATAGGTCGGCGGCGGTCCCATCCCTGTGTGGCAGAGCACCACCGCTCCTAGCTGTTCGACCCTCTGGTAGAAGGGATAGAACGCCTCGTCGTCGGGATAGAAGCCGGTCACGGGCCACATTTTCACCCCCCTGAAACCCATCCCCTCCACGCATCTGTCGAGCTCGCTGATGGCCGCCTTGCCCCTTCGCGGATCGATGCCCGCCAAGCCGATGAGCCGGTCTCGATGCTCACGGATCAGCCCTCCCACATAGTCGTTGTAGGCCGGGAAGGTCATCTCGGCCCCGTAGGTGAACTCCGGGTCCAGGGCAAGTATGACCGATTTGTCGATACCCGCCTCATCCATGTCGGCCAGCAGACGCTCTGGAGAGCCGTCGAAGATGTTTTCGAGGTCCTGAAGCCCGAAGTGGGCGTTTACGCTATGGAGCATCTTCTCCATATCGCCTGTGACCATGCTCCTCTCCCAGATGTGACAATGTACGTCAACGATCATCGCGTCCTCCCTCTCTGATCGCTCCGACCAGGGCTACCAGAACTCGAATCGCAGATGCGTCGATTGTGGCTCGCAGCGCAAAGGCTGTCAACGAGGGTCGCGGCCTGGTTTCGCCATCTAGCTCGCCCAAGCGGCCTTGGGCGCTACCCAGGCGCCGCGACTATCCGGCGACAAGACATGCTAGGTTCGTTGCCGAGGCCGAGACTACCAGCCAACCGAGGAAATTGCACCATTCCGCCAGCACGCCGCAGGCCCGCCGCCCCACCGTCCACACCCTAGCTCGCGCTCCAGCTCACCCTCAGCTCACACGTCTCCCCATAGCTGGGATAGTAGATCACCCCGTGAGCGACCCCATGCAGGTACAGGTCCCGGGTAAGCGCCACGTCCCCCCGGCAGTACTCGATCACCAGGTCGCGTTTACCCTCCCTCCACCACCTCAGAGCCTGCTCCCCCGTTGCCGTCTTGCCCCTTCCCAGCGTCGCCCGCGCCAGATCGTCCAGGCTGACCCTGAACCCGAGCGCCTGGTACACGTCGGCCAGGATGTCCACCGTCTTCCCCGCCAGCAACGCCCGAACGTTCGGTACGTAGGCGGCCAGCACCCCATAGTCAAACCTCAGAACGTTGAACCCGACGACACGCCGGAAACTCGACAACTCCTCCGTAAGCGCTCTTGCGTCACCCTCAAACCACTCGCGAAACCCCTGCCCTGGGTCCCAGGTCACCGCCACCGCCAGCCCGAAGCGCTCCGGGTGCGCCCACCCTCCTGCCTCGTCGGGGCCTCGCAGCGTCTCCAGGTCCACCACGATGCCGTCGAAAACCACCTTCTTCACCACCCCATGGTGCCACCATCCCCTTAGACCTCCGGCCCACCGGTCCTATACTTACCTCATCCGCTGGCCCCGAAATGGGGGTGCAGGGGGCAGAACCCCCAAGGTTTCCGCCCTCAGCCTTCCCCGTCCGAGCATTCCGCCCCCGCGCAGCGGGCCGGGGGTCTGGGGGTGTCCCCCAGCCCCCAAATCACCTTTGGAGAATAGACCATGCCGCGAGCAGGCCGCAGGCCCGGCGCCGGAGCCCCAAAGGGCAACCTAAACGCCCTCAAGACCGGAGCCCGCTCCCGTCAGCTCCGCGCCGTCCTCGCTGCCCTCCTCATCGAGCCGCACACCCGCCGCGTCCTCCTCGACCTCGCCCGCCACGACTACCTCCGCCGCGAGGAGTTCCGCCAGACGCTCATCGCCGTCGCCAAGCTCCTAAACGATCATAAGCTGGCGACATCAATCATAGAGAAACTCGAAGCCCAGCTTCGGGATGGGGCCCCAACCGCAACAAAAACGACAAACAACTGGTCAATCAAAGCCCAGCAGCCACGCCGACACCGACCCGCCCGGCCCTCGCCTACCAGGGCGGCAGCCGCTCCCGCAGCGCCTCCACCAGCCCCGAGATCGGCACCCGCACCTGCTCCATCGAGTCCCGCTCCCGGATCGTGACCGCCTCGTCCTCCAGCGTCTCGAAGTCGACGGTCACGCAGAGGGGGGTACCCACCTCGTCCTGCCGCCTATACCGCCGCCCGATGCTCTGGGCATCGTCGTACTGGCTCATGAAGTGGGGGCGGACCATGGACCAGACCTGGCGGGCGGGCGGGACCAGCTTCTCGTTCCGGCTGAGGGGAAGCACCGCCACCTTGATGGGGGCCAGAGCCGGATGGAGCCGCAGCACCACCCGCTGCTCGCCGCGGACGGTCTCCTCGTGGTAGGCGTCCACCAGCAAGGCCAGGAGCGTGCGGTCCACGCCCGCGGAGGGCTCGATGACGTAGGGGATGAAGTGCTCCCCCAGCTCCTCGTCGAAGTAGCGGAGGTCCTTGCCGCTGAGCCGGGCGTGCTGGCTGAGGTCGAAGTCCGTCCGGTTGGCGATACCCTCCAGTTCGGACCAGCCCATGGGGAAGAGGTACTCCACCTCGTAGGTGTCCTTGGCATAGTGGGCCAGGTCAGCCGCTTCCAGGCGACGCACCCGCAGGTTCTCCTCCCGAATGCCGTAGCGGATGTACCAGTTGCGCCGCTCCTCCACCCAGTGCTGGTGCCACTCCTCGTCCGTCCCGGGGCGCACGAAGTACTCGATCTCCATCTGCTCGAACTCACGGTCGCGGAAGATGAAGTTGCCTGGGGTGATCTCGTTGCGGAAGGCCTTGCCGATCTGGGCGATGCCGAAGGGAAGCTTGCGCCGGGTAGTGGTGACCACGTTGTCGAAGTTGACGAAGATGCCCTGAGCGGTCTCCGGGCGCAGGTAGGCGACGGAGGCATCGTCCTCGACGGGGCCCACATAGGTCTTGAACATGAGGTTGAACATGCGGGCCTCGGTGAGCTCGCCGCCGCACTCGGGACATTGAGAGACCTGGGCAGCGGCGTGGCCGTGAGTGCTGGCGGCCGCCAGGCCGTGGAGGTCATCGGCCCGGAAGCGCCGCTTACAGGCCTTGCAGTCGACCATGGCGTCGGCGAAGGTGTCCAGGTGGCCGCTGGCCTGCCAGACCTGCGTGTTCATGACGATGGCCGCGTCCAGGCCGACCACGTCGTCCCGCTCCTGGACGACCGCTTTCCACCAGGCGCGCTTGACGTTAGCCTTGAGCTCGACGCCCAGGGGGCCGTAGTCCCAGAAGCCACCGAGTCCTCCGTAGATCTCGCTGCCCTGAAAAATGAAGCCTCGCCGTTTGCACAGCGAGACCAGCTTCTCCATGTCCACGACCTGCCGGGAGCCCTGCTCTGTCACCCCTTCGCTATCCTCCCACATGAACGTCGCCAGCAGACTAGCAGGTTTGTTCGAAGGAGGCAAGACCGTGTACTCGTTCAGCATATCCCGTACACCATAGTGACGCATGAGGCGGGGCAGATATGAAGGGCCTATGCAGCAGGTCTCCACCTCCATGGTGGGGCGCATCCTCAGGGAGATCAAAGACCGAGGCCTCCTCTGGGAACCGGACCTCCGGGACCCCTGGGCGGTGAAGTGGGCTCCAAGGCGTCCCTACGCCGTGAGAAAACCCCGAGATTACCTCCCTGTGGCCCCCGGCGACCTGGTCCAGGTGGACACGGCCGACATTCGCCTTCTTCCTGGCCAGCTCTACAAGCACTTCACGGGGCGAGATGTGGTGAGCCGCTGCGACGTCCTGGACGTGTACCACCGGGCCACGGCCCAGGCCGCCGCCAGCTTCCTCGACACCCTCTTGGAACGGATGCCCTTCCCGGTGAGGGCGATCCAGGTGGACGGAGGCTCCGAGTTCGAGGCGGCCTGCCAGCAGCGGGGCCTCCAGCTCTTCGTCCTGCCGCCCCCGCTCCCCTAAGCTGAATGGCCATGTGGAGCGGGCCCAGCGCACCCACCGGGAGGAGTTCTACCAGGTGATAGACCTACCCGACACCCTCGCCCAGCTGCGGGAAAGGCTGAGGGTCCGGGAGACCGTCTACAACACCATCCGGCCTCACCAGGCCCTGGGCCAACGCACGCCGTGGGAGTTCTACCAGCAATGGTTCGCGACACAAACAGAAAGGGGGTAGGTGTACGGGATGTACTGGACGAGTACACGGGCTTGCCCCTCCCCTGGCGGCCTGCTAGACTTTTCTTGAGTGACCCTTCAGGGTGGGCGGCCGATTCAGCATCTGGTAGGCCGCCCCTCGTATTCGATGGTGCAGGGCAAATAGCGCATGGCCTACGCGGTCCAACGGGAGGAGTTGCCTCGGCTGCAGGCTGAGTGGGAAGGCATCCTGAACCTCAGCCCAGAGCCACTGCCCTTCCTGCATCCCCTCTGGCAGCGGGTCTGGCTGGAGGAGTTTCAGGAAGGCCGCGAACTCCTGCTGCTGGCCGTCCGTGAGGCCGAGCGGCTCATCGGTGTGGCCCCACTGTTGCAGGAGAATGGCCGCCTCTCCCTGGTGGGCCACCACTCCATCTGCGATTACATGGACTTCGTGGTGACACCCGGGCTGGACAGGGAGTTCTTCGCGGCGCTCCTGGATTCCCTGCGTCACCACGACTGGCAGGAGCTGGACCTGCGGGGGCTGCGAGAGGGCTCGCCCACCCTCTCTGCCGTGCCCGCGCTGGCGCAAGGCCTAGGCTTTCAGATCTGCAGGGACCTGGAGGCGGTCTCCCCCCGAGTGGAGCTGCCCCCCACCTGGAGCGACTACCTGGCGAGCCTGCCCGGCAAGGAGCGCCACGAGCTGCGGCGGAAGCTGCGGCGCCTGTTCCAGCAGGGCGATGTAGAGATCCGCGTACTCACCTCGCCCCAGGAGACCGGCCCGGGAATGGATCAATTCCTCCGCTTCATGACGGAGAGCCGCTATGACAAGGCTCAGTTCATGACAGGGAAAATGGAGCAGTTCTTCCACCACGTGGTGGCGGACCTCTCGGAGGCAGGACTGGTGCGGCTGTACATGCTGGAGCTGGACGGCCGCGCGGTCGCTTCCGTGCTCTGCTTCGACCTGGGCGGCCGGCTGTACATGTACAACAGCGGCTACGACCCCACCTACTCCCACCTCTCGGTAGGGCTCCTCTGTAAGGTCCTGTGCCTGCGGGACGCCATCGAACAGGGGCGGCGCTGCCTGGACTTCCTGCGGGGCAATGAGCCCTACAAGTACGACCTGGGAGGCAGGGATCAATCCGTGTATCGCTGCCTGATCCGCAGGCCCTGATTTCCTCCTTCGCCCCATGAACGCCACGTACCGCATCGCCTTCATCAGCGCTCACACCTCCCCTCTGGCCAGGCCGGGTAGCCGCGAGGCCGGGGGCATGAACGTGTACGTCCGGAAGCTGAGTGAAGAGCTGGCACGGCGCGGCTCTTGCGTGGACATCTTCACTCGGCGTACCGACCAGGACTCGCCCGAGACCACGGTTCTCGCCGAGGGCGTGCGGGTGGTGCACCTGAAGGCAGGGCCAGCCCAGCCCCTGCCGAAGGAGGAGCTGCCCCAGCACCTGGAAGCCTTCGAGGAGAGCCTGCTACGGTTTCAGAAAGGGCGCAATCTCAACTATGACCTACTGCACAGCCACTACTGGCTCTCCGGCTGGGTGGCCGAGAGGCTCAAGCTCCGCTGGCGAGTGCCCCACGTGGCCATGTTCCACACCCTGGGCCAGGTAAAGAACCAGGCCCGCATTACCGAGCGCGAGCCCCCCTTCCGCATCGAGACGGAGCGGGCGGTGGCCCAGGGGGCCGACCGCATCGTCTGCGCCAGCGAGCACGAGAAGCAACTGCTGGTACAGCTCTACGGCGCCCGCCCCCAGTGCATCGCCGTGGTCCCCTGCGGCGTGGACCTGGACCTGTTCCGGCCCATGGACAGGGAGGAGGCGCGCCGCCGCCTGGGCCTGCGCGACCATGAGCGTATCATCCTGTTCGTGGGGCGCATCGAGCCCCTCAAGGGCATCGACATCCTCATCGGCGCGGCCGCCCAGCTTCACGGCCAGGGAGACTTCTACCTGCTCATCGTGGGTGGCGACGGCCGTGCCCGCAGCGAGATGACCCGCCTCCAGAGGCTGGCCGGCGGCCTGGGCATCGATCATCACGTCTCCTTCGTAGGGCCGGTGGACCACGAGAGGCTCCCCCTCTTCTACAACGCTGCCGACGTATGCGTGGTCCCTTCCTTCTACGAGAGCTTCGGCCTGGTGGCGGTCGAGGCCATGGCCTGCGGTACCCCGGTGGTGGCCTCGCGGGTGGGGGGACTCACCGCCACGGTCCGCGATGGCGAGACCGGCTACCTGGTCCCCTGGCACTGCGCCGAACCCTTCGCCGAGCGTTTGGAACTGCTTCTGGGCAACGAGGAGTTGCGGCGCGCCCTCGGCCGGGCCGCCCGCGAGCAGGTGCAACGCTTCCGCTGGGCCAGCGTGGGCGAAGGCGTCATCAAGGTCTACCGCGAGCTGCTGGAAGCCACCGCGGCGGCCCCCTGCGGCAGCCTCGCCGGGGCCCTGCCCCGACCCAGCGCCTGAGGCCGGACATGTTGCGCCTTCCAGAGAGGCTGTTCCGCTGGCTGGGGCGGTCGCGCCGCCCTCCGCAGGAGGAGCTGGGCAAGGACGGGCCGCTCACGGCCATGGTCATCATGGCCCACCCAGACGACGCCGAGTTCCTCTGCGCTGGCACCGTCGCCAAGTGGTGCGACCAGGGGTGGACGGTCTACTACGTGCTGGCCACCAGCGGCGACAAGGGCACCCATGACCCCGCGCTGAGCGTCCAACAGCTCGCCGCCACCCGCGAGCAGGAGCAGCGCGAGGCCTGCAAGGTGCTGGGGGTCAGGGAGTGCATCTTCCTGGGCTACCCCGACGGCTTCCTGGAGAATACCCTGGACCTCCGCGGGCAGATCGTCCGCCTCCTGCGCCGCTCCAAGCCCGACGTAGTCATCACCTGGGACGGCTTCCGCCGTGCCTTCAACCACCGCGACCATCGGAACATCGGCATCGCCACCTGGGATGCCCTCTACCCGGCCGTTCGCGACCACCTGTACTACCCCGAGCACGCAGGCGACGGTCTGGAGGCCCACCCGGTGAACCACCTGCTGCTGGCCGGTAGCGACGAGCCCGACTACCAGGTGGACATCAGCGCCTACTTCGATAAGAAGCTCGATGCGCTGCTCTGCCACCGCAGCCAGCTTGGCGGGCGCACCAAGGAGGAACTCATGCAGCGCTGGCGAGAGCGGGCGCGACAGGCCCGCCGCGGCGCCTGGTCTCCCCACATCGAGTCCTTCCGCTGGATCCGCATGGGCGCTCCCATGCGAGGGGCCGCCCGCCGCTGAAAGCCCAGCATGGAACAGGCCTCCTACAACCTCTTCATCCTGGGATTCGCCTTCACAGCGGCCTCTTCGCTCGCCTACGTGCTTCGCATCGTCTGGCCTAGAGTGGCGTATCGGGTGGCGGCCACCAGCGCCGGCAGCGTGAGCGTGGCGGCGCCGACGGCATCGCCGGCCTGGCTGGGCCCCCTGGCCACCTTCTCGAGCTGGCTGGCGGTGGCCTTCCTTACAGCTTCGTTAGGAGCGCGCTGGGCGGCCACGGGTCGTCCCCCCTACGCCGACATGTGGGAGTACACCGTCGGCTTCGGCTGGGGCATCGCCCTCTTCTACGTGCTGTTCGAATGGCGCTATCGGCAGCGCACCCTGGGGGCCTTTGTCATGCCCATGGCCGTAGCCCTATTCGCCGTCTCCACTGCGTTCTTCCCCTCCCAGGTGCGGCCGCTGATCCCGGCCCTCCAGGCCAACCGCCTCCTGGCTGCCCACGTGGGCACTACGATGCTCGCCTACGCCGCGCTGGCCATCTCCTTTGGCGCCGCCCTCATGTATCTGGCTCAAGGCGAGCAGCGGCGCTTCTCGCGGCTTCCCTCGGCGGAGCTGCTGGAGGACATCGGCTACAAGTCGGTCCTGGTGGGCTTCCCCATGCTGGCGGTGGGCATTGGCCTGGGGGCCTACTGGGCAAACTCGGCCTGGGGCCGCTACTGGGGCTGGGACCCCAAGGAGACCTCTGCGCTGGTGACCTGGCTCGTCTATGCGGCCTACCTGCACGCTCGGAACCTGCAGGGCTGGAAGGGCCAGCGCTCCGCAGTGATGCTGGTGATAGGCTTCCTGACCGTCCTCTTCACCTTCTTCGCCGTGAACCTCTGGGTGAGCGGCCTGCACAGCTACACCGGGGTATAGCGGCGGTCTCGCGCGCCTACTAGCGAAGCGCTGCCAGGAGAGCAGGCCTCCTCTCGTGCCCATTGAGGTGTCCGGGGGTGGCGTGCTACGATCGGCCCCGTGATCGTCGAGTTCCACAGGCATGTCTTCCCGCCCTGGGTGCGCGACCCGATGGTCGGCGCCCAGCGCGTCCTCTTCGGCAGCGACTTCCCCCTGCTGTCCCAGGGCCGCTGCTTGATTGAGATGCGGGAGGTGGCGCTACAGGACCAGGCCCGCCGCCTTATCCTGGGCGAAAACGCCTGGCGTCTCTTGAGGCTTGCCCATGGCGCGACCTGAGCGCGAACCCTCCGTGCGACTTTTCGTGGCGTGCGAGCTGCCCTCAGACGTAAGGGCAGCCCTGGGAGCTGTCCAGCAGGAGCTGCGGGCGCGGGGCGGCGAGAGGCTACGCTACGTTCGCCCGGAGAGCATCCACGTCACCCTCAAGTTCCTGGGTGAGGTGCCCCGTTCCAGGGTCGCCGCTATCCAGGAGGCCCTGCCGACGGCGGTGCCGACGCCCCCGGGCCTGCGGCTGCGCCCCGGAGCACTGGGCACCTTCGGGGGACGGCAGCGTCTGCGCGTGATCTGGATAGGCCTGGAGGGCGATACGCAGAGGCTGGCCGAACTGGCCTCTCGGGTAGAAGGGGCGCTGGAGCGCCTGGAGTTCCCGCGGGAGCGGCGGCCCTTCGCCGCCCACCTGACCCTGGCCCGCATCCGCGAGTCCGCCACCCCGGAGGAGCGCGCCCGCCTGGCCCAGGCCGTGGAGGGCTGTCCCCTGCCCGATATGCCTGAGTTCATCGTGGAGCGGGTGAGCCTCATGCAGAGCACCCTGGAGCCCGGCGGCGCCATCTACCGTCGGCTGGCTGCGTTTCCGCCGGAGGCGGGCGCCTGAGCGGTGCCCTGGCTGTACTCGTCCAGATACATGGGTGACACCTAGAATGGTGTCACCATGCGTATCATCACTGGGACAGCGCCCAAGGCCTTACGCCTGGCGGGCCGTGGGCCAGAGCTGTCCTCAAGAGCCAGGCTGCGCGAGAAGTACCCTCGCTGGGGCAAAGACAAACTAGTGCTACTCTTGCAACAAGAGGGCTTTTTGGTCTCCACCTCCATGGTGGGGCGCATTCTCCGCCGTCTAAAGGAGCGAGGAGTCTTGGTGGAGCCTCCACGCCTTGCCGTCTCCGCTCGCAGGCGGCCTCGCCCCGGGCCTTACGCTGTAGGCAAGCCCAAGGAGTACCTGGCCTCCCAGCCCGGCGAAATCGTCCAGGTGGACACCCTGGACCTGCGGCCCCTGCCAGGGGTAGTGCTCAAGCAGTTCACCGCCCACGATGTGGTCTCCCGCTGGCACGTCCTGGAGGTGCACACCAGGGCCACTCCTACTACTGCCGGAGACTTCCTCCATAGCCTCCACAAGCGGATGCCCTTCCCCATCAGAGCGATCCAGGTGGACGGAGGCTCCGAGTTCAAGGCCCAGTTCGAGGCGGCCTGCCAGCAGCGGGGCCTCCAGCTCTTCGTCCTGCCGCCCCCGCTCCCCTAAGCTCAATGGCCATGTGGAGCGGGCCCAGCGCACCCACCGGGAGGAGTTCTACCAGGTGGTAGAGCTGCCCGACACCCTCGTCCAGCTGCGGGAGAGGATGAGGGTCGGGGAGGCCGTCTACAGCACCGTCCGGCCTCACCAGGCCCTGGGCCAAGGCACGCCGTGGGAGTTCTACCAGCAATGGCTGGCGACACAAACAGAAAGGGGGTAGGTGTACGGGATGTACTGGACGAGTACACACTCTTGACGTCCTTTGGGGGAGTCGCTAAGATATCGGTGGGCGGCACCTCCCGGTGCCGCCGAGCCCGTATTAGAGGGCTATGCCGAAGTACATCTTCGTGACGGGCGGAGTGGTGAGCTCCGTCGGCAAAGGGATTACTACAGCGGCGCTCGGTCGCATCCTCAGGTCCCGCGGCCTCAACGTCTCCATCCAGAAGCTCGACCCCTACCTCAACGTGGACCCCGGCACCATGTCGCCCTATCAGCACGGCGAGGTCTTCGTTACCGAGGACGGCGCGGAGACCGACCTGGACCTGGGCCACTACGAGCGCTTCACCGACGAGAACCTGACCAGCGCCAGCTCGGTGACCACAGGCCAGATCTATCAGGCGGTCATCGCCAAGGAGCGGCGGGGCGACTTCCTGGGAGGGACTATCCAGCCCATCCCTCATGTTACCAATGAGATCAAGAGCCGCATCCGCGCCGTCGGCCGGGAGCGGAACAGGGACGTGCTCATCGTGGAGGTAGGCGGTACGGTGGGCGACATCGAGGGACAGCCCTTCTTGGAGGCGATCCGCCAGATGCGCAAGGAGGAGGGGCGCAACAACACTCTCGCCATCCACGTCACCCTCCTCCCCTTCATCACCGCCACTGGCGAGCTGAAGACCAAGCCCACCCAGCACAGTGTGCGCGAGCTGCGCAGCATGGGTATCCAGCCCGATGTCATCGTCTGTCGCACCGATCACCCCGTGTCCGAGGAGATCAAGGCCAAGATATCGCTGTTCTGCGACGTGGAGCGGCCCTGCGTCGTCCCCCTGCCCACCATGCCCAGCATCTATGAGGTGCCTCTGGTGCTGGAGGAGGCGGGCCTGGGCGAACGTGTCATCGAGATGCTGGACCTGCCGCCGGGCTCGCATGACCTGTCCGATTGGCGCCGTCTGGTGGAGCGGCTCCAGAATCCAGCGGGCCGCGTGGCCGTGGCGGTGGTGGGCAAGTATGTTGAGCTTCATGACGCTTACATGTCGGTGAAGGAGGCGCTCATTCATGCCGGGATCCATCACGACGTAGGGGTGGACGTCCACTGGGTGCACTCGGAGACTCTGGACGGGCCCGAGGACTTGCAGGCCCTGCGGGAGGTGGACGGGATGGTCGTTCCCGGCGGGTTCGGCGAGAGGGGGATCGAGGGCAAGGTCGTGGCCGCCCGCTTCGCCCGCGAGGAGGGTGTGCCCTACCTGGGTTTGTGCCTGGGTCTCCAGGTGATGGTGGTGGAGGTGGCCCGGGCGACAGTAGGGGACGACTCTCCCAACTCGACGGAGTTCGCCGCGGACACGCCATATCCTGTGATCAGCCTCCTCTCGGAGCAGCGGGGCATCGAGGATAAGGGGGGCACCATGCGCCTGGGTGGCTACCCATGCTGCCTGGTGCCGGGAAGCGTGGCCCAGCGTGCCTACGGGGTCGACCAGGTGGTGGAGCGCCATCGCCACCGCTACGAGTTCAACAATGCCTACCGTGACCTGCTGGCCAAGGCCGGGCTCGTCGCCAGCGGCCTCTCTCCTGACGGCCAGTTGGTGGAGATCTGCGAACTGCGGGGTCACCCTTTCATGGTGGGGACCCAGTTTCACCCGGAGTTCCGGTCGCGGCCGGAGCGGCCCCATCCGCTGTTTCGCGAGTTCCTGGCGGCGGTCAAGGCCCGTGCCGAGGGTCGGGCGACCCCCGGAGGGCGCGGCGTCCGGGCTGTGGCCGCGCCTCGGGAGGCAGCCCTGGGCGGGGGCGGCTCTGGCGCTGCTTAGGCGCCGGTTCTCTTGCTGCTTCCGTTCGTCCGATGACTAGAGGAAATCCCCACTTTGCTTGGGCGTTGGGACGGGCTAGAATCTAGTGAACTACCGCGCGCCGAATGAACGTCTCCGGATCAGTATCGTGTGGGTGATTCGACGGATGGGCTCGAGGAGGAGAGATGCGCCTGTTCCTTGACACCGCCAACATCGACCATATCCGGGAGATCGCCCGGCTCGGCATCCTCTCCGGCGTCACCACCAACCCGACCCTTATGGCCAGGGAAGAGGGTGTCGAATATAGAGACAGGGTCATTGAGATCTGCGAGGTGGTCCAGGGGCCGGTCTCCGCAGAGTGCCTCTCCAGGGATGTGCCGGGGCTTGTGGAGGAGGCTCGGGCCATCGCCTCCTGGCACCCTCACGTGGTGGTGAAGATCCCCGTCGATGAGGCGGGGCTGGAGGCCACATCCAGGCTCTCCAAAGAGGGCATCAAGATCAACATGACGCTGATCTTCTCAGCTAATCAGGCCCTGCTCGCCGCCCTGGCCGGGGCTACCTACGCTAGCCCCTTCGTGGGCCGCATCGACGATGCAGGCCAGGACGGCATGGAGGTGGTGCGGGAGGCGGTGGCGATCTTCGACCGGTACCACCTGCCAGCGCAGGTGCTGGCGGCCAGCCTTCGCCACCCCCGCCACGTGGTGGAAGCGGCCAAAGCGGGCACCCCTATCGCCACGGTGCCCTATGCTGTCATGAAGGCCATGATCAAGCATCCTCTCACCGATGTAGGCATCGAGCGGTTCCTGGCAGATGCCCGCCGCTACACCAGGCTGCCGGCGGAAGGGTAGCGGGAGTGGGGCCTTGACAGGCAGCGCCAAATCAGGTATTGGAGTACAAAGGCTTTGAGCGTATAATCCCGTCGCAAGCATCGGCGCTTTGATCTCCCAGCGCCAGCAAAGCATATTTCCCAATCCTGTCAACATAGTTGATGTGCAGCCCTGAAAAGGGCATGGGTGTGGAGCGTTCAGTGAAGATAGCAGAACTCGAAGGCAAGACTCGCGAAGACCTCCTGGACATTGCCAAGGAGCTGGGACTTTCCGGCTGCAGCACCCTGAAGAAGCAGGATCTCGTCTTCCGGTTGCTCCAGGCCCAGACGGAGCGGGAGGGCAACATCTTCGCGGGGGGCATTCTGGAGATGGTAGACGACGGCTTCGGCTTTCTGCGCGGAGAGAGCCTGCTACCCAGTGTGAATGATGTGTACGTCTCGCAGTCGCAGGTCCGGCGCTTCGGGCTGCGAACGGGCGACTACGTTACCGGACAGGTGAGGCCGCCCAAGGACAGTGAGAAGTACTACGGGCTCCTGCGGGTGGAGGCTGTCAACGGCGTGGACCCGGAGGTGGCCAAGATGCGGCCATTCTTCGAGAACCTCACGGCCATCTTCCCCAACAGGCTCATCGACCTGGAGACCACCCCAGACAACCTCTCGCAGCGTGTCATCAATCTGATTGCTCCTATCGGCCGGGGGCAGCGAGCGCTCATCGTCTCCCCTCCGAAGGCGGGCAAGACCTATCTGCTGAAGGCTATAGCCAACGGGGTTAGCACCAACTATGACGATATCCACCTGATGGTGTGCCTCATCGGGGAGCGGCCCGAGGAGGTCACGGACATGAAGCGCTCGGTCCAGGGGGAGGTCATCAGCTCTACCTTCGACGACCCGGTGGAGGACCACACCCGGGTGGCGGAGATGGCCCTGGAGCGAGCCAAGCGGCTGGTCGAGGGGGGCACGGATGTGGTAATCCTGCTGGACAGCATTACCCGCTTGGCCCGTGCCTATAACCTAGCGATGCCTCCTAGCGGGCGCACCCTCTCTGGCGGTATGGATCCGATCGCGCTGTATCCGCCCAAGCGCTTCTTTGGGGCTGCCCGCAACACTGAGGAAGGCGGTAGCCTGACCATCGTGGCCACCTGCATCATCGACACGAACAGCCGCATGGATGAGCTCATCTACGAGGAGTTCAAGGGCACCGGCAACATGGAGATGCACCTAGACCGGCGTTTGCAGGAAAGGCGTATCTTCCCTGCCATCGACATACATCGCAGCAGCACCCGCCGGGAGGAGCTGCTGCTGGACGAGAGCACGCTCAGGCAGGTGTGGCTGTTGCGCCGCATGACTACCATGATCGCCAGCAGCGCCACCAATCCCACCGAGACCAGCGAACGATTGCTGGATCGCCTGGCCAAGACCAGCAACAACCAGGAGTTTCTCGCTACACTCAAGCAGGAAGTCTGAAGTGGGGTCTCTTAAGCCTATTGACAGAGTGGTGTACAATACCTGGGACCTGATAGGCGGGGCAGGTTTGCTTGCCTTACAGCAGGCAGGGCTGAGATAGGTCAGGCGGAACGGGTTCCGTCTCTAGCGGGAGGAAAGCAAGCATCAGCGGCACGCTTAGCCAGCGCCCTTCCCCTCGGCACGAGGGGGGAGCGCAATCGCACTCTGGGCGGACCGGGGTGGTGACGCGAGCGTTTCGTGGCAAACGTTGGCCGTGCATTCACGGCCTCGTTCTTGTTATTGTCTCTCTGGCTGTTTTCTGCTCCGCTTTTCTCCCGAGCAAGTTTGCCCTGGGGGCAGATTTTGCGCACTCCGTTTCGGGCCTCTCCTTGCCCGGGGTCGGTGCGGCTCCCTCGACCGACTACCCCGACGTGGTCAGCGCGGCGGTCCTGCCGCGGACGGTGCAAGCCGAGCACGCGACGGGAGAGGCCGAGCCGACTGCACTGGGGGGTTTGTGGGAAGAGGATGACGTCATCCTGACCGCGGCGGCCGCCAACACGGAAACGGCTCCAGCCTCGACAGAGACGGCCGAACCGCTATCGCCTTTCATCCTCTACGAGGTGCAGGAAGGCGACACGGTGAGCGGCATCGCGGCCGGTTTTGGCGTGTCCACCCAGTACGTCATCTGGAACAATGCGGACCTGCGGGATGAGGACCTGCTGGTACCCGGGCAGATCATCATGGTGCCCGCGGGAGACGGCGTCATCCACGAAGTGCGCCTGGGGGAGACTCTGAGCGACATCGCTGCTCGTTACGACGCTGACCTCCAGGCGATCATCGACTCGCCCTTCAATGCTCTCGCCTCCGCCGACGATATCGTGGAGTCGCAGGTTGTGTTCGTGCCAGAGGGCACCGTGTGGCTGGCCCCGCCGGAAGAGGAGGCGGAGGCCGAAGAGCTGACCGAGGAAACCACCGCCGAGCCGGCTGAGGAGCCCACCGTAGGGGCTGTCGAGCCGACTCCGGAAGAGGTCGCCCCGGTGGTCACCGCTCCGGCGTCAGGAGTAGGCCTCATCTGGCCGGCCGTAGGGCCCATCTCCAGCTACTACGGGCCCTCGCACCCCCTCGGTATCGACATTGACCTCTTCAACAACCCGAACGCGGCGATAGCGGCAGCTACCGGCGGAGTTGTAACCTTTGCCGGGGGCAATGCGAGCTATTCCTACGGGTTGTACGTGGTGATCGTTAGCCCGGACGGCATCGAGACCCTGTATGCCCACCTCTCGTCTATCAGCGTGGTGCAGGGCCAGCAGGTGGTGCAGGGGCAGGTCATTGGCTACGCGGGCTGCACTGGCTATTGTACCGGCAATCACCTCCACTTCGAGGTGATCGACAACGGGGTCCGTCAAAACCCTCTGAATTACCTGCCGTAGGCGGCAGCCGAAGGAAAGCACGTCGGCGGGCCACAGGCCCGCCGCTTTCGCTTTGAGTGCTGCCTGGCTAGCCGCGATAGTCCAGAACGGCCACCCGCGTCTCCTGAGGAAGGGAGGAACGGTTGACGGAGAGCTTGGGCACGCTCTCAGGGGTGCCCGCGCCCATCTCCTTGAGGAAGCGTTCCAGAGGATCGAGAGCGACCTTGGTGGCAGGCGTGCGGTAGTGCATGGGGATGACCAGCTTGGGCTGGAGCAGGCTCACCGTGGCCGAGGCAGCAGTAGCATCCAGGGTGCTGCCCCCGCCCACCGGGGCCAGAAGGATATCCACCCCGCTCATCTCTTCGGCCTGGTCCGAGGTGGGCACATGGCCTATGTCTCCCAAGTGGCAGAGGCGCAGATCGTCCATCTCGATGACGTAGGCGGTGTTCTTGCCCAGCCTCGCTCCCTGCTGATTGTCATGGTAGGTGCGGATGCCCGTGATGAGGACGTGGGCGATCTCGTACTCACCGGGCCCATCGATGACGCGAGGCGAGCCCGCTACCGCAGCTATGTTGTCGTGGCTTGGGTGGTGGTGGCTGATGGTGACGATGTTGGCGCTGGGCCGGCCGATGCTGTAGCCGCTGCTCTTGTCGCAGGGGTCCGTCAGGACCACAGCCTCGCGGCCGCGGATGCGGAAGCAGGAATGTCCCAGCCAGGTGATCTCCATCGAGCCGGCCTAACTGCCGCCGGTAACGACATGGGCCTGGGCCTCCTTTTGGGCGCCCAGGGGCCCCACCGCTGTCCACTCTAGGACCATGGCTCCCCAGACCAGCCCGCCGCCGAAGGCGGCCAGCACCACCCTGTCGCCCTCGTGCAGGCGGCCCTGCTGCCAGGCTTCGTGGAGAGCGATGGGGATGGAGGCGGAGGAGGTGTTGCCGTAGCGGTCGATGTTGACCATGGTTTTCTCTCTGGGCAGCCGCAGGGCGCGAACGGTGGCGGTGAGGATACGCAGGTTGGCCTGGTGCGGGACGAAGAGGTCCACGTCCTCCACGGTCAGCCCGGCGCTGGCCAGGGCCTCGCGGGTGGCGCGTTCCATGGCGTTGACCGCGAACTTGAATACGGGCTGGCCGTCCATCTTCATGAAGTACTGGCCGGGAACGGCGGAGCCCGGACGGCCGCAGGGGCCGGGCGTGTAGAGCACGCTGGCGCCGCTTCCGTCGCTCCGCAGGACGAAGGAGAGGGGCCCTCCCCGGTCGGCCGCCTCCAACACCATGGCGCCGGCTCCGTCGCCGAACAGCACGCAGGTGCCGCGGTCGGTCCAGTCTACGATGCGCGAGAGGGTGTCACTCGCCACCACCAGTGCACGCTCATAGATGCCTGTGGCGATGAACTGGGAGGCGGTGGCCAGGCCGCTGATAAAGCCCACGCAGGTGGTATTGATGTCCAGGGTGGCAGCCCGCTTTGCCCCCAGCCCATCCTGGATGAAGGAGGATACGGGGGGAAAGATGGCGTCGGGCGTGGTGGTGGCGGCGATGATCAGGTCGAGGTCGGCGGGGTCTAGGTGCGCGACCTCGAGGGCACCTTTGGCCGCCTCGGTGCCCATGGTGCTGGTAGTCTCATGGTCGGCGGCGATGTGGCGCTCGCGGATACCGGTGCGCTCGCGGATCCACTGGTCGGACGTGTCCACCATGCGCTCCAGGTCGAAGTTGGTGAGGACCCTGGCGGGCACGTACATGCCCAGGCCGGCGATCCTGGAAGCTCGGTGCACCATTTCCTCCGTCTCAGAATCCGCGGCGCTGTCGCGGATGATTTGGGTGGAGTATAACACGAGGGCGTTCGAAGCGGTCAACCACTTGACAAGGGGGAGGCGGGATGCTAGATTTTAGGTGGTTAGCACTCTAAGCCTGAGAGTGCTAATTTCGTCCAGCTGTGTTTTGCCTAGATTCGAATTCCGCCGGGCAGGGCGGATCCGATGACCATGTTAACGGAGCGAAGGGCACGGATACTAGAGCTTATCATCGGCGAGTACGTGCAGACTGCCGTGCCCGTGGGCTCCAAGAGCATCGCTCGCAAGTACCGGCTCGGCATCTCCCCCGCCACCATCCGCAACGAGATGGCCAAGCTAGAGGAGGAAGGGTACATCACCCATCCTCACACCTCGGCGGGCCGCATCCCCTCTGACAAGGGCTACCGCTACTACGTGGGGAGCCTCATGGAGGAGGAGGAGCTCCCCCGGGAGGTGCGGGAGACCGTCCGCCATCAGTTTCATCAGGCCCGACGGGAGCAGGAGGAGTGGGTGCACCTGGCTGCGGCTATCCTGGCCGCCCTGGTGCGCAACGCCGCCATCGTGACCCTGCCCCACTCCGCTCGGTCGCGCCTCAAGCACCTGGAGCTGATAGGGGTGCGCGATTTCGTGGCCCTGGTAGTAATCGTGCTGGAGCAGGCGGTGGTCCGGCAACAGGCCATCACTCTGCCGGAGCCCTTGAGCCAGGAAGAGCTGACGGCGATGGCCACCCGGCTGAACGGCGTCTTCGCCGACCTCAGTGCCGCGGAGATGGCGGAAAGGTCAGCCACCCTCACGGCCACCGAGGAACTGGTCATGGCCGCGGTGCGCGAGATGCTGGAGGCCACCGACAGGGGCGGCTACGGCGACGCCTACCTGGAGGGGGTCCGCCACATGCTCAGCCAGCCCGAGTTCGCCCGCTCCGACAAGATGCTGGATATACTGGAGTTGCTGGACGAGCACACCCTGCCTCGCCTCATCCCGCTCCGCGCCCTGGCCAGCGAGGGGGTGACCATTATCATCGGTCGGGAGAGCTGGCCGGACCTGCCCGCCGCGCAGGCGAGCGCCATCGGCCAGTGCAGCGTGGTGGTGGCCGGGTACGGCTCCCCTGTCTGGGGCGCCGGGGCCATGGCTGTGGTGGGCCCGACCCGTATGCATTACCCGCGGACCATCTCTACGGTGCGCTACATGGCCGAGGTGATGGGCGAACTGATGGCCGGCTAGTGCAACTGACTTACGAACTGAGGTATGCGCATGATCGAGGGAGAGAAGAAGGAGGAGGAGGAGGAAGGCCAGGCCGGGCCTGGTCGCCCCGTGAGCGAGCGCGAGGCCCCTGCGGAGGCCGAGGAGCCCACCGATGTGGAGGGGCTGCGCGCCCGTCTGGAGGAGGAGAAGAGCAAGGCGCAGGGGTATCTGGCCAACTGGCAGCGCGCCGCCGCCGACTACCAGAACTTCAAGCGGCGGGTGGAGCAGGAGCGCCAGGAGACCGCCCGCCTGGCTAACGCCGCCCTCATCATCAACGTTCTGCCTCTGCTGGACGACCTGGAGCGGGCGCTGACCACTGTGGACGCGCGCCTGGCCGGTCTCACCTGGGTGGACGGCATCCGCCTCATCTATCGCAAGTTTCAGGCGGTGCTGGAGGCTGCCGGGGTGAGCGAGATCAAGACGGAGGGTGAGACCTTCGACCCGGCCGTCCACGAGGCGGTGATGTTCGGCGAGGGGGAGGAGGGGAAGGTGGTGGCGGAGGTTCAGCGGGGCTACATGCTGGGTGACCGGGTCATCCGGCCAGCCATGGTGGTGGTGGGGCAGGCGAAGAGGGAGGCGGAGGCGAAGGGAGAGCGCGAGAGCGACGCGGAGAGCGACGAGCCGGTCGAGGGCGACTAGAGCACCAAGGAAGATTGACAAGGTCTTGCGGCAGGGTGATGGATTAGGTGATTTTCCCCTGGAGATGTTACGGAGGGCTGCGTGCGGTCAGGTTACGGACAGCGAGACGGCCATACGGGATTAAGCAATCAGCCTGTCTCCGATGAGGTAGAGCGAGGTGGCATTCGCTTCCAGCTTGCCTACCTCAAGATTTCCCAGGCTCAGGCTCATTTTGTCATTCATGCCGATCCTCGCTTTCGTAGCTATTCTAGTGACCTCCAGCCCGAAGGGGTGCTTGAGAGGCTGGGCTTCCAACCATTTGCCGGGTGCAGCGTGTTAGGTGGGGACTGCCACTACCTGTACTTCGCCGAGGCCCGTTTGGACGCGTGGCAGCGCGGAGATATTCTGGCGAATCAGCCCATTCACGCTGCGTACAACCGTTTCATTGAGCACTTTCCGGACTTAGTCAAGACAATGATGGACGTCGACTTCAAGCTCCGGATGTCGGGCTTCGACATCTTTCCGTGGGAAGGCGCAGGTATGAAGCCCTGGGATATTACCAGCGAGGCCAAAGAAGTTTTTGTCCCTCCGACCCACGAGCACGAGGCCTACGTTAAGATCCGTGACATCATCAAGAAGACGACCGCTACCTTACTGATCGCTGACCCCTATGTGGATAGCACCTTATTTCAACTACTTTCGAACGTTGATTCACAGGTTCTGGTACAAGTCCTTACGCGCAACACGCCCAGGGATTTTCCTCTAGAGATGCAAAAGTTTCGCAGTGAAGGACGCAACATCCAGGCACGAGGCGACTCGACGCTACTGCATGATCGCTTCATCTTCGTTGACGCGGAGTGCTATCACCTTGGGGCCTCGATCAAAGACGCGGGCCTCAAGGGCTTCGCGATCAGCCTGATGGAAGATCCGGCCGTTATACAGGCCATACGCACAGTCGTCCAAGAGGCCTGGGAGGCGGCGAAGCCTCTTTAGGCTATCGGCACTAAGAGTAAGTCAGACTTTCGCGAAACAGGAGTCGTTGCCATGGCCAAGGTAATCGGAATCGATCTCGGCACCACCAACAGCGCGGTGGCCGTCATAGAGGCGGGCGAGCCCACCATCATCCCTAACTCGGAGGGTGGGCGGATCACGCCGTCGGTCATCGCCATCAGCAAGGCGGGCGAGCGGCTGTCCGGTCAGGTGGCCAAGCGGCAGGCCGTCACAAACTCGGAGAACACCGTCTATTCCATCAAGCGGCTGATGGGGCGCAGGTTTGAGGACCCGGAGGTGCAGCGGGACGTCAGCCTGCTCTCCTACAAGATCGACGCTGCCGCTAACGGCGACGCGCAGGTGCACATGGGCGATCGCGCCTACTCGCCGGCCGAGATCTCGGCCATGGTCCTCCAGAAGCTCAAGACAGACGCCGAGGCCTACCTGGGCGAGCCGGTCACCGAGGCCGTCATTACGGTTCCCGCCTACTTCAACGACAGCCAGCGCTCGGCCACCAAGGACGCGGGCAAGATCGCCGGGCTGGAGGTCTTGCGCATCATCAACGAGCCCACCGCCGCCGCCCTGGCCTATGGGCTGGACAAGAAGGGCGAGGAGACGATCGCCGTCTTCGACCTGGGAGGCGGCACCTTCGACATCTCCATCCTGGAGCTGGGCGAGGGCACCTTCCAGGTCAAGTCCACAAACGGCAACACCCACCTCGGGGGAGACGACTTCGACCAGCGGATCATCGACTGGCTGGTGGACGAGTTCCGACGCGACCAGGGCATCGACCTGAAGCAGGACCGCATGGCCCTCCAGCGTCTCAGGGAGGCCGCGGAGAGGGCCAAGGTCGAGCTGTCCTCGGTGATGCAGACGGATGTGAACCTGCCCTTCATCACCGCCGACGCCGCCGGGCCCAAGCACATGAACATCACCCTCACCCGGGCCAAGCTGGAGCAGTTGGTGGGCGACCTGGTGGAGCAGACCCTGGGGCCCTGCAAGCAGGCCCTGGCCGACGCTGGCATCACCGCCTCCCAGGTGGACGAGGTGATCCTGGTGGGCGGGCAGACCCGTATGCCCCTGGTCCAGGAGACGGTCCGCCAGTTCTTCGGCAAGGAGCCGCACAAGGGGGTCAACCCGGACGAGGTGGTAGCCATCGGCGCGGCCATCCAGGCGGGCGTCCTCAAGGGTGAGGTGCGCGACGTGCTGCTGCTGGACGTGACCCCGCTGACCCTGGGCATCGAGACCCTGGGCGGCGTGGCTACGCCCCTCATCCCCCGGAACACCACCATCCCCACGAGCAAGAGCCAGATCTTCAGCACCGCGGCGGACAATCAGCCCAGCGTGGAGATTCACGTCCTCCAAGGCGAGCGGGCGATGGCCGGCGATAACAAGTCGCTGGGGCGCTTCATGCTGGACGGGATCCTGCCGGCGCCCCGGGGCGTCCCTCAGATCGAGGTGGCCTTCGACATCGACGCCAACGGCATTCTCAACGTGAGTGCTCGCGACAAGGCCACCGGCAAGGAGCAGAAGATCACCATCACTGCAGGCTCCGGCCTGAGCAAGGAGGAGGTGGAACGGCTGAGGCAGGAGGCCGAGCTCCATGCGGAGGAGGACCGTCGCCGCCGCGAGGAGATCGAGCTCCGCAACCAGGCCGACAGCATGGCCTACACCGCGGAGAAGACCCTGCGCGAGCAGGCCGACAAGATTCCCGCCGACCTGAAGCCGGAGGTGGAGGGCAAGATCAAGGCGGTGCGCGACGCCCTCCAGGGGCAGGACGCCGAGCAGGTGCGGCGCGCCATGATGGAGCTCTCCGAGGCGATGCAGCGCATCGGGGCGGCGGTGTACGGGCAGCCCGGCGCGGAGGCACCGCCGGGCGCCGGTCCGGAGGGCGCTCCCGGCGCTGAGGCCGAAGGCGAGAAGCCGCCGGAGGAGGGCACCGTCGAGGGCGAGTTCCGCGAGGTGTGAGGATCCTCCTCAGAACCGGAGAACCTTCGAACCATGGAACCGGGACCGGGCGTTCGTCCGGCCCTGGGCTTAGCGCCATCGGCACCTAGTTCTCGCTCTGGTACAATAGCCCTCGCCTGAGTTGACTCGGGCTAGGGACGGCCGTCGCTGAGGGCTTCTCTCGCATCCGCCGTCACCCGGGCGGCGGTTGGAGCTCCTGCGCGCTCCTGATACAATAAGAGGTTGGCGATACTGATCTGAGATATACCATGGCCATCAAGCAGGACTACTACGACATCCTGGGGGTGCCCAGGAACGCGAGCCAGGAGGAGATCAAGCGGGCCTTCCGGCGCCTGGCCATGCGCTATCACCCGGACCGCAACCGTGAGGACGGGGCGGAGGAGCGGTTCAAGGCGATCAACGAGGCCTACGAGGTCCTCTCCGACCCGGACCGTCGCCCTGCCTACGACCGCTTCGGCCACGCCGGGCTGGAGAGTCCCTTCGGCCGCGGCTTCGAGGGCTTCGGCTTCGGCGGTTTTGGTGACATCTTCGACGCCTTCTTCGGCGGCACGGGAGTGCGGCGCCGAGGGCCTCAGCGAGGGGCGGACGTGCGCAAGAGCATCACGTTGAAGTTCGAGGAGGCCGCCTTCGGCCGTGAGAAGGAGATCGAGGTGACCCGGTCGGAGATCTGCTCGACGTGCAACGGCCTGCGGGCCGAACCGGGGACGGAGCCCGAGAAGTGTGCCAACTGCGAGGGCACCGGCGAGGTGCGTCGGATGCAGCAGAGCATCTTCGGTCAGTTCGTCAACGTGGCTACCTGCGGCCGCTGCGGGGGCGAAGGCCGTGTGGTGAGAGATCCTTGCCGTCGTTGCGGGGGTATCGGGCGGGAAGAGCGTATCCGCACCATCGAGGTGCCGATTCCCGCGGGTATCGACAGCGGCTCGCAGTTGCGCCTCTCGGGTGAGGGTGATGTGGGCTACTACGGTGGCCCTCGGGGCAACCTCTACATCAGCGTTAACGTGCGGCCGCACAAGCTGTTCCGTCGCCACGATGACGACATTGTCCTCGATCTGGAACTTAACTTCGCCCAGGCCGCTCTAGGCGATGAGCTGGAGATCCCCACGCTGGACGGTCCCGTGAGCGTGAAGATTCCCGCGGGCACGCAGGGCGGCAAGGTCTTCGTCATGCGGGGGAAGGGAATACCTCACCTACGCTCCAGCGGCCGGGGCGACCTGCTGGTACGGGCACATGTGGTAACCCCCAAGAGCCTGACCCCGGAGCAGAGGCGGCTGTTAGAGCAGTTGGCGGAGTCCCTTGGTTCTCCGGTCACGCCTCAGGACGACAAGGGCCTCCTCGACCGCATCAAGGACGCCCTGGGTTAGGCCCATGCGGACAGAAGCGGAGGGGTGGTGGGAACCAGGCCGAATCGGACCTGAAGGCGGCCCAGGCCGTCGTAGAGGTAGGCCAGTACTTCGTGTGCGCCTTCCTCTGTCAGCAGGCGGTGGAGAAGGCGTTCAAGGCGCTGTGGATTCAGCGCTTCAAGGAGATGCCTCCGGAGACGCACGACCCGGTTGCCCTTTCTGAGAGGCTCAACGTACCGAGGCGACTAGAATCGGCTATTCTACGCATCAACCCTGCCTACGCTACCGCCCGCTACCCTGACGCTGCCAACGGCCTCCCGGCGCGAGCCTTCAATCAAGAAGTGGCCTCTGCTCACATCCGAGACGCGCAGGAGGTATTCGCCTGGTGCCGCAGCGAGCTCGGCCTCAGCTAGAACCCTTCGTCTATGACTTCGCCCGCCGCCTCCGCGATGAGATCGGCGCTGAGAAGGTGTTCCTTTTTGGGTCTCGGGCTCGCGGCGACTCGCTCAAGGAGAGCGACTATGACTTCATCGTGGTCTCGCAGCACTTCGAGGGCGTGCCCTGGATAAGCCGCCCGGTGGAGCTCTACCGGCTGTGGAAGGGCAGGCCGGGTGTGGAGCTTCTCTGCTACACGCCGGAGGAGTTCGCGCGCCAGCGGCGCCGCATTAGTATCGTGGCCGAGGCGGTGAAGGAGGGCATCGAGCTCTAATGGCCGGGGAATGGCTGGAGATATCCGTTCCCGTCCGGCCGCACGAGGTAGAGCCCGCCGCCGATGTCCTCCGGCGCTACGCCCCGGCGGGCGTGGCCATCGAGGAGAAGATCCTCCCGCTGGACCACGAGGGCACCTATGAGGTGGACCGTTCCTGGCCCGTCGTTCTCCGGGTGTACCTGCCCCGTGACGGTTCGCTTCCCTCGCTACGGCGCCGGCTTCGGGCCGACCTGCTGGCCCTGGGCCTCCGCGATGGGCTGCCCCGGCTGCGGGGGCGGGTGATCCGGGAGGAGGACTGGGCAGAGGCCTGGAAGCGCCACTTTGACGTCACGCACGTGGGGCGACGCCTGGTGATCTGTCCCATCTGGCGCGAGTACGTACCCGCCGCTGAGGAGCTGGTGATCCAGCTGGACCCGGGGATGGCCTTCGGCACCGGAGACCACCCCAGCACCCGCATGTGCCTGGAGGCGCTGGAAGGGTCGGTGAGGGCCGGGCAGCTTGTCCTGGACCTGGGCACCGGCTCGGGCATCCTGGCGGTGGCTGCCGCCCTGCTGGGCGCCGCTCAGGTGGACGCCCTGGACATCGAATCGCAGGCGGTTGCGGTGGCCCGGGACAACGCCCGCCTCAACGGCGTGGACGATCGCGTGCTGGCTGTGACGGGCAGCCTGGGGGCCGCCTGGCCGCTCCCCCAGGCCTGTGCCGGAAGGTACGACGTGGTGGTGGCCAATATCAACGCCGCGGTCATCGTGGAGCTGGCGCCCGCGCTGGTGAGCGCCCTGAGGCCGGGAGGGACAGGGATCGCCGGGGGCATCGTAGGGGAGTTCGAGATGGAGTGCGTCGGGGCGCTGGGGTCAGCGGGCGCCCGCATCGCCAGAGTGCTGCAGGTGGGCGAGTGGCGCACCCTGGTGTTCACCGGAGGATAGCGGGGTGCGCTTGGGGGCCGCCGGCCGACGGCATTCTGATTGACCGTTTGTTTGTGAAAAAGATCGCGGTTCGGGGGCCTTTCAGATTCGGCTGGGGGCCTTTGTGTTTGATTGACATCGGCCGGGGCGGCTCACCCCTCGTGGAAAGGCATTGCCGGGCACCCCGTGGGCTGAACGCCTGTTGCAGGAGTGAGGTGGTTCTGCCCACCCGCCCGCCCTCGAAATGTATTTGGAGTCTGGGGGACACCCCCAGACCCCCGGCCCGCTGCGCGGGGGGCGGAATACTCGGACGGGGAAGGCTGAGGGCGGAAAGCTTGCGGGCTGCGCCCCTCTGGACTCCCCCTTAGGAGCAGGCTCCTCGGTCCACGGGGCGATTATAGAACATGGGTTCGGGGCAGGTCAAGGGGGTGGTGGCGCTTGAGTTGCAGGAGAACAGCGACGGCGGTTGGTGCGCAGCGGGGGCGAACGAATCTGGCATGACGGCAAGACCGGCACACTAGGGAGACGGGGGGTTCGGGTGAACTCTCGAAATGCCTCGGTTTGCGGCAACTATGAGAACGATGGCATTCGCCGCAGGGCGTTCAAGCGGTCAGAAGGGCAAGGCTGTCGGGATGCCGAGCTTGCGAGTGACTGCGACCAGCCCTGTGGTTTGCGACGGGCAACCACCACTCGATACCATTGGACTTGTCATGGCACGTAAGGCCAAGAAACGGAGAAGCCTGAGGCGAGGACGGCGACCCGTCCTCATGGCGGATATCATTTCTCTCCGCATGCAGGCGCTTTGGGCACGCCATCGAGAGAATCTACAGCCTCTCTATGATTCCACCGGCGACGACGTTGAGCGGCGCGTCTTCCAGTTGCTGCCGGGTGACACGCAGCTGTCACGCGAAAGCTCTATCGCCGTTCTCTTGCGCTGGCTGGGACTGCTCGAGGATCGCATTCGCGAGGTACTGAGCACCGAGAGCCGACTGTTTTGGCTTCAATTGACAGCCCGCATACCGCCGGAAGACGTATTCCGGGTCACGCCGGACACGGTTTGGCTGTACAGGCAGACTCTGAAGCTAGCGATCCTCAAGTACGGAACTGAGGCGGGAAGGAAACTCATTGCAGCGCCGGCGCAGAGCGAGACACCGGACCTCTGGAAGTGGGCGTTGGAGGCTGAAGATGAAGCCGAGATTCCTGTGGTCGGCACCGCCAGGCGGACGATTCTGTTGCCGTGCCGCCTGGCGCCCGATGACGTGTTGAAAGCGTTCCAGGTTGAAAAGCTGTGTGCTCGGTACTACGCGACCACTGCGGCTCTCAGAGTCGTGTGGAAGGGTGGGAACATAGTCATCAAGGAGGGACGCTATGAAGGGGTGGAGGCTGACCCCTGGGTAGAGCCGATGATTGAGTTGTATGACAGGCGCCAGTCACAGTTTCGGGGTCTTCTTCGGGGATTCGGTTCCCTGGCGTCTTCTGAGCTGCTTGAACCACCAGACGACGCCCCTCTTCGAGCGGCCTTCCCCAGTCTGAACGTGGAGCGGGAGCGCGTCCCAACCCAGCTATTCGCGAAGAAGGATTTGCGGAAGTCTCTTGGAAGCGTCCTCCGACAGCCCGGTGACTTCGTCCCCAACTACCTTCCGGGCACGGCTGACTTGACGAGTATTTGCCGCCTGATGGACCTCTTTGGGGACGAGATAGAAGACCTGTGGGGATTCCGGCCCGCCGAGGTATGCGCGCTCGTTGCGGCGCTCAGCGTTCGTACCATGTTGGGGTGGATGTCGGACCCCACCCTCCGCTGGACGTGGTTACAGCGGGGCTACACGTTGATCCCTTCATATCGAAGGCTTGAAGAGGAGTTTACGCCAGCGTTCATGTGGGCACTGCGCAGGTTAAGCGGCAAACGCGGATCCAGGCGGCGGTTTGGGAAGATGTGCCGGTCACTGACGTACCGAGACTTCCACGGCATCAATCTGTGGGAGCGCTCGGGGTTCAGGCCTTTCCTAGCGCTCCCGCACACACTTCTGATTGACCACAGCAGTTTGCCCTTCTTCCCAGGGGAGGTCCTGGCCCCTCTTCAACGCGTACGGGGCGATGTGGGCAGAGCCAAAGGCAGGAACTTCGAGCGAGAGGTGGCAGCCCTCCTTGCCGCCAGGGTGCCCGACTATCAGCCATGGCGCTGCGGTGAGACGATTCGCTTTGCCCATCATTTCCCTCAGGCCGGGGGCGAGCGCGAGATCGACGTCTCGTTTCTCCTCAAGGACTGCCTTGTTGTTGTCTCGTGCAAGGCCCAGAGCCTGGCTCCGGCCTTTGACCGTGGCGAGCCTAGTGCGCTTGGTGGCCGTCTCGCGCGCATCAACGAGTCGTTGAGGGAAGCCGACGAGATCATCCGTGCCCTGGCCGAAGAACCGCGCGGTCTAGACTTCGAAGTGCCCGCTGAGGTGACATGGGTTCTGGGAGTGTCTTGCAGCCCCCACGTAGAATACTTGCCCATGCGGTCAGACTGGTACTTCTTGACACCTGACATGCCGCGCGTGTGTGTGCCGGAGGAGCTCATAGAATTCCTGCATACCTTTGATCCGAGACGCCATCAGGGCAAGCCGTGGATCGTGAGAGTCCAGCGGTAATGCCGCCCGCAAGACGGAGAACGGGTGCTGTGAAAAGTGAAGGTTGAGCAGGCAGGTTGCTCAGCTCGGTGCGTCGTTGGCGGCCAGGACGAGTTCGGTGAGGTGCGGGCTAGGGTCCCATGTCCTCGTAGGTCCAGAGAACGGGGTCTACGTTTACGCCCATGACGATGACCTCCCAGTGGAGGTGGGGGCCGGTGGCGAGGCCGGTCGAGCCGACCGTGCCCACGAGGTCGCCGGCGGTGACGCTCTGGCCGAGGGCGACGGTCGCCTGCGCCAGGTGGTGGTAGGCGCTGAAGACGCGGGTGCTTGCCAGATTTGACACCGCCGTTGACAACTCCAGAGCACACGCGTATCCTTCGCGCGGCGGTGGGGGCTTGCTCGTCTGATCGGCGAGTGGTGACGCGACCCTAGACGATACCAGGGGAGCCTCGAAGGGGCGAGGGCGAGCTGTGGCCCGCCAAGCCTGATAGTTCCTCATTGGCCGCCGGGGCAGTCGCAACGCGGAGGGAGCCTACAGAGAGAGGGAAGAGGCCATGTGTATCAGGAAGCGGACGCTGATGGTGTGGGGGATAGCGCTCGTGGCGGTGGCGCTCCTTGCGGGCGCTGGAGGGCTCCGGGATGCGGCCACGCCCGCTGCGGCTCAGGCCGATCCGGCTGAGATCTCGCAGCAATGGAGCGACGCTTACAACCGTGGCGATGTGGATGCTCTGATGGAGTTCTATACCGATGACGCGGTCGGGGAGGCTAGCCAGCGCGTCACTCCTCCGCATGTCCCCGGTGAGGTGCTGGTCAAATTCCGGACGCGGATACCACAGCCAGCCCGGTCCAGCGCTTTCGCCTCCCTCCCCGGTGGCCGTGAGTTGCAGTGGAACAGCACTCTCCGGCTGGCCCGGGTAGAGGTAGCAGCGGGGACAACCGTCGAAGAGGCCGCCAGTGTCTACTCGAAGCTGCCTGATGTGGAGCGAGCGCAGCCGAATTACATCTACCGGGGTGGCGACGAGCCCGATGATCCGCTATTCGGGCGATTCCAGAATTGGTACTACCACGCCGTCAATGCTCCCGCTGGCTGGGGCGTCCGTACATCCGCGGCGGACATAGTCATCGCTATCGTGGATACAGGTATTGATCTCGACCATCCGGAACTAGCGCCGATGCTATATGCCAATAGCGGCGAGACCCCCGGTGACCTGATAGATAACGATGGGAACGGCTGCGTGGACGATGTTTACGGCTGCAATTACTTCTCCACTCCAGATCCCGATGGGGACGTGGATGACAACCACGGTCACGGAAGCATGGTAGCTGGCACGGCCTGCGCGGCAAGCAACAATTCGTCGGGCATCGCAGCCGTCGCCTGGAATTGCAAGCTGATAGCGGCCAAGGCGCTGGATAGTTCCAACGCCGGCAACACCTTCACCGTATCTAGCGGCATCGAGTACGCGGCCAGTCGCGGCGCCGATGTTATCAACGTCAGCATCTTCTTCGGCTGTGGCTTTTCGGACACGGAAGTTGAAGAGACCATTGAAATGGCGCATGCAGCCGGAGCCGTGATTGTCTCAATCGCTGGTAACGACGGTGTGGGGTGTGTAATGTTTCCCGGGTCGCACCCCGACACCATCGCTGTTGGGGCGGTAGGGTTCGAGGGGGACGGCAATCAGGCCAGCTCTGACACCCGCTGGGAGGACAGCAACTGGGGACCTGAGGTCGACGTGGTGGCTCCGGGGTGGGCTATCGTCTCGACCAATACCGCCGGCCTATTGCGGCAATGCCAACTGGCCTTTTTGCGAGAGCGAAATGTATGCTTTCGGCGCGGGCACATCGTTTGCGGCGCCGATGGTGTCGGGCCTAGCTGCGCTCCTGCGAGCCGAGGACCCTAGCCTCACTAACGAAGACATCCGCGACATCATCAAATCGACCGCTCGTGACCTGCCTGATGGATCCACTCCTGGTTGGGACGGTGCTGGTCGTATCGATGTCGGCCGGGCGCTGGGCTCCGCATCACCTTACGCCATCGTTGACATCTCCCACGTGTCCGTCGGCGATTACATAGCAACAGTCGGTGTCGGAGACCCCGCTATGCCGCTGTGCCAGGCGACGCTCAGCGACCATCTCTCGCCAGGCACGCTGGTTGTAACGGGCAGCGCTGGAAGCTATGCCCTGGACTGCGCCAGTTTCTGGCCTCCGTCAATTGCGCAGCCATGGTTCCTGAAGGTAACCGACGATGTTTCGGGATCGACAGGCAATATTGCCGGCTGGGACCTGTCATTCGGCGATGAGTGGTGTACCAGCGGAGACACGCCGTTGGCTATTCCTGACGATGATCCGGCCGGTGTCGTATCGTACATCAATGTGTGCCTGGAAGGATTTTGGGACGCCTCCTACACCATGCATGGGCTGCCGAGCTGGTACGGGAAGTGCAGCTGGTCGCTGACGCAGACGAGCGCCTCTGTGCATACCGGCTCCATCTCGTGCACGGACGGGGTGGGTACATTCTCGGGAACAATGGATGAGGTGGCGCAGACAATCTCCAGTAATGTAATGCTAAATGACCCTCTACGGACTCTGTCAGTTTCAGCCACGTTCTCCACAAACGGCAACAGCATGTCGGATGGTTCCTGGAACTGCGTTAGCGGCTGCGCTGGCAGCGGGACCTTTACCGCCTCGCGTATTGAGAGCTCCTACGCGGTGGCAATAGATGCCGGGGCGGGCGGGGGGCTGATGACAGACTTTGGCGACGAATTGACTGTGCCCGCTGGCGCACTGTCGGAAGACACGACCATCACCGTCAACATCGAGACCCTCCCCGCAGCACCACCGCCAAGCTACCTAGCCATAACCCGGGCCTACAGGTTCGAGCCCGAGGGCATCACATTCAGCACGCCGGTAACCGTCACCTTCTCCTACTCGGAAGGTGATGTGCCCTTTGGGTGTAACCCTGCGGACCTGAATGTCTACGTCTTCAACGGAGCCACCGGGGAGTGGGATCTGGTGGGAGGCACGGTGGACAGCGAGGCTCACACAGTCACCGTGCAACTGACTCACTTCTCCATCTATGCCTTGTTCGCCCCGCTGGATGCAGATGGCGACGGCTGCGCAGCCACCGAAGAACTGGGCTCGAACCCGGCTCTCGGCGGCACGCGTGACCCCCTGAACCCCTACGACTTCTATGACGTTCCCGTCCCCACCGCCTTCAACGGCGGCACCCTGGCCGACGACAGGGACAAGGCCGTCAGCATCCTCAACGACGTCCTGGCCGTGCTGGAGTACTCAGGTACGTCCGACGGCGGTCCCTGCAACAGTGGTCCCGACGGCATCCCTAGTACGCCTGACGACAGGTGCTACAACCAGGACAAGAACGAAGACACCCTGGACGACGGACTCTTGTACGATCGCTCCGTGGGCACCGTGTGGTCGGATGAGCCGGATGGGGCCATCAGCATCCTCATGGACGTGCTGCTGGTGCTGGACCAGTCAGGCCATTCCTGCCAGGCGCCGCCGTAGGGCTTCACCTGTCGAATCAGCAGCATCAGGGGAGTCGCGAAGGCCGCCCCTGGTGCTGCGAGCCTCAGTCCGACCGGGGTTCGGCGAGCCGGGCTACGGGGCCAGGTCCTCGTAGGTCCAGAGGACGGGGTCTACGTTGACGCCCATGACGATGACCTCCCAGTGGAGGTGGGGGCCGGTGGCGAGGCCGGTCGAGCCGACCGTACCGACGAGGTCGCCGGCGGTGACGCTCTGGCCAAGGGCGACGGTCATCTGCGCCAGGTGGTGGTAGGCGCTGAAGACGCCGGCGCCGTGGTCGAGGATGACGCTGTTGCCCCGCACGGGCAGCGCCCCCAGGAAGGCGACGGTGCCGGTGGCGCAGGCCATCACCGGGGCGGCTTCGTCGGCCAGGAAGTCGGTGCCGGTGTGGTAGCTGCTGACGGGGCCGCCGTTGTAGCTGCGGCCGATGCCGTAGGGGCTGCTGATCGGAGCGGACATGGGGAAGATGAAGGGCCCTGTCCATAGCTTCTGAGGCGTGAAGGCGGCGAAGACGGCAGCACGGGTATTCTGCTCCTGCTGGACGAGGGCCGGGTCCAGGAGGGCAGACTGCTCCGGAGCAAGGTAGATATCCTCGACAGGGTACTCGGTGTCCAGGACCGTGAGGCTGGCGCTGAGGATGCCCAGGGGTGCGCCGGCGGCGTCGAAGACATCGATGCTGACGGGGTAGGTCCCCGGCGGCTGGTCGGCTGTCACGCCGATGACCGTCCAGAAGCCCGACTCGTAGGGCAGCATGGGATAGCCACGCCCGGCGAAGGTGGCCGCGGCTGACCCGGCCGAGGCCAGGACGCGCAGCGCTACGGCTCCTCCCTGGCGCACCTGGAGGCTGGCGGTCTCGACGGCGGGGACAGGCGTGGGGGTTGCGGTGGACGTCGGTGTGGAAGTAGGCGTAGGAGTCGCTGTGGCCGTCGGCGTGGGCGTGCGGGTGGGCGTGGGCGTCGGCGTGGGGGTAGGCCCGGCCTCTCCGATGAGGCCGCAGCCGGAGAAGGGCAGCGATAGGGCCAGCATGGCCGCCACGGTCAGGGCACCCAGCCAGCCGAATCGCATCAGTCCTCCGTTCTGCCGTCCAAGGAGCCTGTTGAAGAACGCCCCAGCGCCAGCCTCGTCATTCTGAGCGCAACGAAGAATCTGCTTTATGGAGACCCTTCGCTTAGCTCAGGGTGACAGGGTCTAACAGGGTGCTGAGAAGCCTGCCGCCGACCCGGCCACGTCGCACGCCGCCTCCGGCGGCGGCTCGCGGCCTCAATGCTAGAATCTGGGGGACACCCCCCAGGCCCCCCGCCCCGCTGCGCGGGGGCGGAATGCTCGGACGGGCAAGGCTGAGGGCAGAAACCTTGGGGGCTCCGCCCCCTGTACCCCCGACTGACGGAGTTTTTCATCATCCTCCTGAGGGCCTCATCGGGGCCATTCTACAGGACGAGGAGGGGATGTTCACCTCCGAGAACAAACTTCGTGGAGACCCTTCGCTTCGCTCAGGGTGACAAAGGGCGGGTCTCGGTTGATATAATCGAGGAGGCTAGCCGGCTCGCTTTGTTCTGGCCGGCAACAGCCGGCGCGGCCCCGCGTGGAGGAGGGCGGTGGAAGACCCCAGGATCATCGCCGAGCGCATCCTCAGCAACGTTGAGAGGGTTATCATCGGGAAGGAGAGCGAGGTTCGCCTGGCTCTCATCGCCCTGATGTGTCAGGGGCACGTACTCATCGAGGACGTGCCAGGGGTGGGTAAGACGATGCTGGCGCGCAGCATCGCCCGCTCCACCGGCTGCTCCTTCAAGCGCATCCAGTGCACGCCCGACCTGCTGCCCTCGGACATCACCGGCGTCTCCATCTACAACCAAAAGATCGGCGACTTCGAGTTCCGGCCGGGGCCGATCCTGGCTCAGGTGATCCTGGCCGACGAGATCAATCGGGCCACCCCCAAGACTCAGTCTGCCCTGCTGGAGGCCATGGAGGAGCGCCAGGTGACCGTGGATGGGGTCACCCATCAGGTGCCCCGGCCCTTCATGGTCATGGCCACCGAGAACCCCATCGAGTACGAGGGCACCTTCCCCCTGCCGGAGGCGGAGCTGGACCGCTTCCTTCTGCGCATCCGCCTGGGCTACCCCTCCCATACCGATGAGGTGCTGATCATGGACAGGCAGCAGGTAATGCACCCCATCGAGGAGCTGGGGCAGGTCACCGACTCTCACGAGATCCAGAGCATCCAGCGGGCGGTGAAGGAGGTCTATGTGGACCCCCTCATCAAGCAGTACATCGTGGGGGTGGTCGATGCAACGCGGAAGCACGAGGCGGTCTATCTGGGGGCGTCGCCGCGGGGCTCGCTGGCGCTCTTCCGCACCTGCCAGGCGCGCGCCTTGCTGGACGGCCGCGACTTCGTCATGCCCGACGACGTGAAGGAGCTGGCCTACTCTGCCCTCGGGCACCGGCTCATCGTCAGCCCGTCGGCGCGGGTGAAGGCGATCAGCGCCGCCGAGGTGGTGGAGGGCTGCCTCCAGCGGGTGCCCGTGCCGGGCGCCCGCGCCCGCGGCTACTCACGGTAGGGCTGCTTTCTGCTCCCGGTCATGCGCGGCCTGATCCGACTCTACCGCTTCCTCTTCGTGGAGCACCGCTCGCTCACCGCGGTGACCATCGTCTTCTTCGTCTCGCTCGTCGTGGCCTTCTCCACGGGCTTCTGGCTGGTGTCGCGGCTGGCCTACGTGATCCTCATCGGGGTGCCCCTGGCCTATGTATGGTCGCGCCGGAACCTGCGGGGGGTGGAGGTAACCGTCGAGCGCCACCTGGACCGACTTCAGGCAGGGCAGTTGTTCGAGGAGCGCATCAGCGTGGAGAACCGGAGCTGGTTCAGCAAGCTGTGGCTGGAGGTGGACGACCCCTCGGAGCTGCCAGGGCACCGGGCCGGGCGGGTGCTGGCCCTGGCTCCCCGCCGAGGGCGGACGTGGAGGGTAGCCACGCCCTGCGCCCGTCGGGGGCTGTTCTGGGTGGGGCCCGTCACCGTCATCACCGGCGACCCCTTCGGGCTCTTCCGGCACCGCCGTCGCTTCGGGCGGCGGCAGAGCGTGCTGGTGTATCCGCGGGCGGTGGAGCTGCCCAACTTCTACGTCCCGCCGGCCAACCTGCCCGGCGAGGGGCGCTTCCGGCGTCGCACGCACTACGTGACCCCCAACGCCTCGGGCATTCGCCCTTACGAGTACGGGGACAGCTTCAACCGCATCCACTGGCCCAGCACCGCCCGTACCGGCGAGATCATGGTCAAGCTCTTCGAGCTGGACCCCGCCAGCGACATCTGGGTCATCCTGGACCTCCAGGAGGGGGTGCACGCGGGCCAGGGGGAGGACAGCACGGAGGAGTACGGGGTGCGCATCGCCGCCTCGGTGGCGCGCTTCTTCCTGATGGCGAATCGATCAGTGGGCTACATGGCCTACGGCTCGCGCCTGGACGTGGAGGAGGCGGAGCGAGGTGTGCAGCACTACACCCGCATACTGGAGGCGCTGGCCCTGGCGCGAGCCGAGGGCGACGTGCCCCTGGAGGATCTGATCAACGCGGAGGGACGGCGCTTCGGCCGCCACACCACCGTGGTGGTGATCACTCCCTCCACCGACGAGGCGTGGGTGGCCGCTCTGGGCGCGCTGGCCGGGCGGGGGGCCAAGCTGGCGGTCATCCTGCTGGAGCCCAGCACCTTCGATGAGGCCGCCGCCGACTCCCTGCTGGTGTTCGGGGCCCTGGCCGCCAGCGATGTTTACACCTACCTGGTGAAGCGATCCGACGACCTGATGAGTGCCCTGGCCGGGGGCGTGGAGGCCCCGGTCAGCGCCGCTTCGAGGGGGATGCGGTGAGAGAGGCGAGCTGGGGCGAGCTGTTCGGCCCCCCACGGAGGCCGTTCCTGGAGCCTGAGGAGCCCCCGCGCGAGGCCACGGGCCTGCGCGTGCTCCTCTCGTGGGAGGACTGGCTGACCCTGGCCATCGTTCTGGTGGTCTTTCTGAGCGTGGTGAGCTCCATCAGTGGGGCCCACTGGGTCGAGGAGATGCCCTCCCTCTACCCGATCGCCCTGCTGGGCCTGCTGCTGGGGCTGGGCCTGTCGAGGCTGCGCTGGCCGGAGGTGTTGATCCATCCGGTCGCGCTGCTCGTGGGGGCGGCGGGTGTTCTCGCCCAGATCCTGGCGGTGGTGCCCGGCGGAGGGGCCCGCGACCGCTTCGAGACCCTGGTGGAGCGGATGGACGCCTGGTTCGGGGCCGCTTTGGGCGGCGGCATCAGCAACGATTCGCTGCCCTTCATTATCATGGTGGTGGGCCTGACCTGGCTGGCGGCCTACCTGTCCTCGTGGAGCATCTTCCGCTGGCACAACCCCTGGCTGGGGCTCATACCGGGCGGCATCGCCCTGCTCACCAACATCAGCTACCTGCCCGGCCAGTTCAGCGCGTCCTTCCTCTTCTTCCTGTTCGGCGCGGTGCTGTTGCTGATGCGCATGCACCTGGTGGAGAAGACCGAAGGGTGGCGCCGCGAGGGCACGCCCTACCCGGAGTTCCTGAGCCTCTCCGTGCTCAACGCCACCTTCTGGGTCTCGCTGCTGCTGGTGGGGGCAGCCTGGGCCGTACCGCTGGCCAGAAGCACAGAGGCCTTCGCGGAGGTGTGGGGGCGGCTCTCGGCGCCGATCGTGGAGCGGGTGGAGGGGCTGAGCCGGGTGTTCGTGTCCGTCAGCAGCAAGAAGCCCGTGAATATCCACCGCCTCGGCTCCACTCTGCCCTTCCAGGGCAGCATCAAGCTCAGCGGCCGGGTGGTCCTCCAGGCCGAGTTCGAGGGCGTCCAACTGCCCTACTTGCGCGCCCAGGCCTACGAGGTCTACATGGCCGCGGGCTGGACGCAGGGCGACCGCGATGACCGGACGCTGGACGAGGGGGAGGTCAGCGGCGCCGGCGAGGGCAGCCACCTCAGGGATGAGGCTGCCGTGTCCGTACAGGTCATCGAGCACGATGACGTCATCTTCAGCATCGGCCAGCCGCTGGCCGTGGACCTGAGGGCGGGGGCCGAGGTGGGTCCGCACGGCAGCGATGTGGCCGGCCTGCGCCCCCGCGAGAGGCTGCACGAGGGCGACAGCTACGTCGCCGTGGGCAGCGTCTCGGCCGCGACGGAGGATGATCTGCGCGCTTCCGGCAGCGAGTATCCCGCCTGGGTGACAGGCCGCTACCTGCAGTTGCCCGAGGACCTGCCGTCCTCGGTGCGCGACCTGGCAGCCGACCTTACGCGGTTCGCCGGGAATCCCTACGATAAGGCCCAGGCGATCGAGGAGTATCTGCGCACCTATCCGGTGGCCTACGACGTGGCCGGGGCGCCGGTAGGTCGCGACGCCGTGGACTACTTCCTGTTCGAGGCGCGCGAGGGCTACTTCGACTATCACGCCTCGGCGATGGTGGTGATGCTGCGGGCGGTGGGCATCCCGGCTCGGGTGGCCGTGGGCTACGTCCTGGAGGACATCGACCGGGAGCCCGGCAGCAACGTGTTCAGCGTGCGGGAGCGCAGCGCCTTCGCCTGGCCGGAGGTGTTCTTCCCGCGCCTGGGATGGGTCGACTTCAACCCGACGCCATCGCAGCCGCTCATCTGGCGGCCCGGCAGCCTGCCGATGGGCCCGGAGGAGGCGGACCCGGCCGGCGGAGGGGCCGGCCTGGGGAACATCCCTGCGGCCCCAGGCTTCCCCATGCTCGACCTGGGTCCGGGCAGCGGGGCGATCGAGCCGGGGGGGTCCGACCGCGGTCGTTGGGTGCTCCTCGGTGTGCTGGCGGGCCTGACGGCGGTGCTCGTCGGCGGGGCGGGAGGCGCGCGGCTGGCCTGGCAGCGAGGCCTGGCCGGCCTCGACTACCCGGCGCGGCTCTGGGAGCAGACGATACGCCTGGCCTCGTGGGCGAGGCTGCCGCCGGCTCCCCAGCAGACGCCGCGCGAGTTCGCGCGGAGCCTGCGAGAGCGGTCCCCGGAGCTGGGGGACGCGGACATCCTGGCCGAGGGCTACGTCCGCAGCCGCTTCGGTCGCAAGGAGATAGGGCCGCAGGAGCGAGAGGAGATGGAGTCGGCGTGGAGGCGCCTGCGGGGCAGGCTCGTGAGCCGCATCCTGCGGCGGAAGGCGCCCTAGATCGAGGAGGAACAGTGAACTACGTGCTTTGCGAGACCGATCTCGGATGGGTAGGCGTCGGGCTGGAGGGCGGCAGGATCTGCGCGACCACGCTGTCCAGAGGCCGACGGGAGCAGGCGCTGGAGGAGCTAGCGCGACTCGGAGCCAGCGAGCCTGCCAGCGAATCAGAGGCCGCCGAGGTGAGGGGGCTGATTCGCGGCTACGTCGAAGGGCAGGGCGTGGACCTCGGGAGGCGCATAGGGTTCCGGGGCGGCACGCCCTTCCAGCAGGCGGTGTGGCGGGCTCTCCTGGAGATCCCGCGGGGCGAGACCCGGAGCTACGCCTGGGTGGCGCGGCGGGTGGGGAGGCCGGGCGCGGCCCGCGCGGTCGGGCAGGCGGTGGGCGCTAACCCGCTGCCTCTGCTGGTGCCCTGCCATCGAGTGGTGGCCTCGGACGGGGGTCTGGGGGGCTTCGGAGGGGGGCTGGAGATGAAGAGGGCGCTGCTGCGACGGGAGGGCGCACTGCCCTAGGGTGGGATGGGGGCATCGCCTTCGAACTTGGCGGCGAGGACCGCCCTGGCCTCGCGCAGCCGGTCAGCCGGCACCATGACCCGGCAGCTGAACGCGGACACGCCGAGGAAGGAGACGGCATCGGAGGGCCTGATGAGGGCGGGGATGCCCTCGCCGCGCAGAAACTCCACCCAGATCTCGGCGGTGAGCTGGTCGGGGGCGGTGGCCAGGAGCAGCCATTTCATGGCGGTAGTTCCGTAAGGCCTCCTCAGTAGTCGGGCGGGCCGCCGGGCTCGGGCGGGCTGGCGAGGGCCTCGCCGGCCCGCAGGCGGCTGCGCTCCTCGACAAGGTCGAGCACGCGCAGGGCTTCGGCGATGGTGAAGCCCTCGTCGATGCCGGCCAGGGCTTCGGTCAGGTCGCGCTGAAGCTGCTGCTCTGTCACCGGCTCCTCGGGCGCTGTGCCCTCCTCGCCGGGTACGGCCATCCCCGGTGTACCCTCGGCCGTGGGGCCCGGCTGGCCGGGTTCAGGGCGTACGCCGCCGGGTACCCCTTCCTCGCCGGCTGCCTCACAGGCACCCGAGAGCTGAAGCGCGAGCTGCTGCTGCACCACCTCCACATTATACTTGGCGTCCTCATCGTCGGGGGCGAGGAGGAGCACCTGCTTGTACTCCTCCAGGGCCTGGCTGAGGCTGCCCAGCCGGAAGTAGTGGTTGCCCAGGTTGTAGTGCACGCGGGCCGCCAGCGCCGGGTCCTCTGCCGGCAGGGCGCGCAGGGCCTCCTCTATGGCGGGGCCGTACAGTTCGAGGCGGTGGAGGGCGTTGCCCGCGTTGTAGTGGAGATCGTCTCTGTCGGGCTGGAGGGCTTGGGCCCGCCGGTACGACTCCAGGGCCTCCGCGTAGGAGCCCTGGTCGTAGAGGTCGTTGCCGTCGCGGTTGAAGTCGCTGGCGGCCGAGGCGCAGGCCGTCCCAGCGGCCAGCATCAGCAGCAGAGAAGGCACGAGCGCCCAGCGGGTCCAGGGGCGCCGGAGGCCGGGGGCGGCTCGCCGCTCCGAGATCAGCATCTCGAGGGCGAGGAGGGCGAGGGCGGCGAGGAGGAAGGGCTGGAAGCGCTCGATGGGGCGCTGCTCCGACTCCGCGGCGAAGAGGGTCTGGCGGAGCTCTCGCAGCTCCTCTGCCAGCGCCGCCAGGGGTGTCCCCTCCTCCGTCAAAGAGACGAAGCTGCCGCCGCCTGCCTCGGCGAGACGTCGCAGCAGGCCCTCGTCGGCGCGACTGAGGACGGCTTCGCCCGTCTTGATGTCCGACTTGGGTATGGTCTGACCGGTTTCGGGGATCACCAGAGGAACAAAGCCGCCCCGGGCCGTCCCTACGCCTGCCGTGTGGAGGGCGATGCCTTCTCGGGCGGCCTCGCGGGCGGCTTCTAGAGATCCTCCTCCGTGGTCCTCACCGTCGCTGACCAGAAGGATGGCCTGGCTCTCGGCCT